>ENA-UPWP01000157-UPWP01000157.1-human-gut-metagenome-genome-assembly--contig:-NODE-157-length-78193-cov-24.338253_pt1 | contig 78193 bp, 75 predicted proteins | sample MGYA00250052_ERZ773380 | MGnify/ENA primary metagenome ERZ773380 (study PRJEB29103, sample SAMN06112063) | human gut metagenome | biome: human gut; feature: ankylosing spondylitis patient; material... | reverse complement strand
TTCTTGGGTACTGTAATCGGTATGGTGCAGGCATTTGATAAGATCCAGCAGGTAGGTGATATCTCTCCGACGGTTGTTGCAGGTGGTATGAAAGTTGCCTTGATTACAACTATTTTCGGTTTGATCGTTGCTTTGATTCTTCAGGTATTCTACAACTACGTACTTGCTAAGATTGAAGCTCTTACAAGCGAAATGGAAGACTCTTCTATCTCTTTGCTTGACATGGTAATCAAATATGATCTGAAATACAAAAAATAATTCGAAATGAGTAAGTTATCATATAAAGTATCGTATTACGCACTGTATGCGATGTTTGCCATCATCCTCATTGTCCTGGGGCTTTTCTACCTGGGTGGTGATGCTCAAGGAGCAGATGTCATTGCGGGAGTAGATCCTGAAATGTGGCAACCGGCAAACACAAATGCCTTACTGATGCTCATTTATGGGTTATTTGGTTTGGCTGTTGCTGCTACAGTAGTTGCTGCTGTATTCCAATTTGGAGCAGCTTTGAAAGATAGCCCTGCAAATGCAATTAAGTCATTGCTTGGTTTGGTTCTTTTGGTTGTTGTTTTAGTGATTGCTTGGGCTGCAGGTGATGGAACACCGATGAATATCCCAGGTTATGACGGTACTGACAACGTTCCTTTCTGGCTGAAATTAACTGATATGTTCCTTTATTCCATCTACATCTTGTTGTTTGTAACAATCGTTGCAATCATTGCAAGTGGCATAAAGAAAAAAATATCATAATCAATTGAGGATACTCAATTTAATAAGTAATTACAATGGCAAGAGGAAAAAGAAAAGTTCCTGATATTAACTCAAGTTCTACGGCGGATATCGCTTTCTTGTTGCTGATCTTCTTCTTGATTACAACATCAATGGATACGGACCGTGGTTTGGCAAGACTTTTGCCTCCACCACCCGAAGATCAAGATCAACAGAATACAGATAAGATCAAAGAACGTAACATTTTGCAGGTATACCTGAATAAGGATGATGCTTTGATGTGCGGTAATGATTATATCGGTGTTGAGCAACTAAGGGAAAAAGCTAAAGAATTTATTGCTAATGCCGGCAATGCAGAGCACATGCCTGAAAAGACACAGAAGAATGTGGAGTTTTTCGGTACGACTCTCGTTAACGACAAGCATGTAATTTCTTTGCAGAATGACCGTGGATCTTCTTATCAGGCATACATCAGCGTGCAGAACGAACTTGTTGCTGCATACAATGAATTGAGAGATGAACTGGCCCTTCAGAAATGGCAAAGACCTTATGCGGAATTGAACGACGAACAGCAAAAAGCAATTCGTGAAATCTATCCGCAGAGAATTTCTGAGGCAGAACCTAAAAAATACGGAGAAAAAAGGAAGTAAGTAATGGGAAAATTTAATAAAACTGGTAAACGTGAAATGCCGGCATTGAATACTTCTTCGTTGCCTGACCTTATCTTTACTTTGTTGTTCTTCTTTATGATTGTAACAACAATGCGCGAGGTAACATTAAAGGTACAGTTTACACTTCCGGTAGGTACTGAACTCGAAAAACTGGAGAAGAAATCGCTGGTAACATTCATTTATGTGGGTGAACCGACTCAGGAATATCGTGCGAAAATGGGTACTGAAAGTCGTATTCAGCTCAACGACAGCTATGCTGAAGTTGGCGAAGTACAAGACTTCATTTTCCAGGAACGTGCAAGTATGAATGAGGGTGACCAAGCTAAGATGACTGTGTCTCTGAAAGTAGACCAAAAGACTAAAATGGGTATTATCACAGACGTGAAGAATGCTCTTAGAAAATCTTACGCTTTGAAGATTAACTATTCTTCTACTAAACGTGGTGAGAAATAATTAGTTAATTGATATATAGAGAAGGGCGTCCAAGCAATTGGACGCCCTTTCTTTTTAGCTTCTCTTTTAGCTTCTCTGTTTATTATTCTTCGGCAGAGGCAGACTTTATGTCTGAACTTCGTCTGCCGGATATGATCTAAAATCTATCCGAAGTATGTTTCTTCCGATTCTTTTGTTTCTTTATTCTTTGACTCCGTAAACGATTGTATGGAGTTTATGTCTTATCCCTTCATAATCCTTTTCTGCATCCAGGTTGCCGTGTACCATGAGATACATAGGCAGGAAATCGTCTCCTTCTTTATACGGCGGCTGGTAGTAGTCTTTTTCCCACAGTGTAAATCCGTGGCGTTGGTAAAAGTTGATACGGCGTTTGGCCATCTCCTCTACCGGGCGTTCTACTTCCAGTACAATGGGGCGTTTCAGAAACTCACATAAATGCTCTAATGTGCGTTTTCCGTAACCTCCGTTGCGCAATGCCGGATTGGTAGCGAAGTGTTCTACGTAATAGAATTCATCGAAATCCCAATATGTGATAAAGCCAATGGGCAGGTCATCGTCAAAAATGATATTATTATGGAAGTTACCTATCCGGTCTGTATATTCGCGAAGATGTTCCAGTTCGCGATATTCTTCGGGTGGAAACGATTCGACGAGAAGCTCTTCCATAAATTTGTAATGTTGTACGTCCGATGTGGTGATCGGTTGAAATCTGATCATACGGTTTGGGTTTTAAGTTTGACAATATTGTTTTTTGTTGCTATACCCGGTATTGCTATACCAAATGTTATACTCTATCGGGTGTTATATTATATCAGTTATATGATACTATGAGATGTTACTATGTCAGGAGTCAGACAGGAATTCTAAAAGAAAAAGAATTCCTACATCTGCCTTTAATTAAGGGACATAGAACTCAATAATCCGCTGGATAGCACGCTGGCATACCGGGCAGAACTCAGGATATTCGTTCGTTTTCATGCGACAATTGAATGCCGGACGGTAAATACCTTTGGCTGAGTAACCGCCACCTTCATATACACCTACCGGATAGTTTTGATGTTGTGCTACAGGTGTGGGGACAGGCGTATTCGGTGCAAGCATATCTTCCCATTTCGAGGCAAAATTTACCCGTGTACTAATGTTCTGTTCCCACGGCTCTACATCCAGCGGATACGTGTCCGTCATTACATCGTCATCATAAAAATACTCATCCGCCAAGCCTCCGAAGCTATGTCCGAATTCATGGACCACTACAGGCTTGAACATCGGATGATGAGCGGTAGTCAGCGTATATGAGTTGTAAATTCCTCCGCCTCCATACACATCCGTATTGGCAAGGATAATAATATGCTCATAAGGAATGCCGGCCAAAGCGTTGTGGATGGCCTTCACCCGACTTGTAGTCAGATAACGGTCCGAGTAAAAAGTATCGAAATGAGAATGAACAGCCGTGTGTTTCCATTGATTTTCGCGGGGAACGCTGACTCCGCTGTCAATCGACGGACTGGCTACAGCCACTACGTTGAACTTATTTTTCATCGACCGGAACGGTTCGTGTGAAAACAGGCTTTCGCAGGCTTTCTGTGCATCCTGATAGAATAAGTCCATTTCCTTTTCTGTGTAGCCTTCTGCCAGGATAGCGACATCTATGCACTCTTTTTCGTTACCGCTCTGAAGTATATACCGGTGTGGAGTGACGTGTGATGTTCCCCGTTTATGAATCAAGATATCGTCCGGACGGACAATGTGCTTGAAGCTGGTCATCACTTCCTTGCGGGGAGAGAACAGCACGATTTCTATCTCTGCCGGCTGTTTGGGGTAGGGAAGCAAGAATGTATTTTCGAAGCCTTTGGCTGTTTCCTTGGCTTCATCGGTGGACAGCCACTCCTGAAACAGAGAAGAAAAGGAAGTCTTGTAGATACACTGTCGGGTGGCGAGATCTCTGACGATAACCTGCCCATTGCCTTCGAGCGGAAGTTCGGACAAATGATGTTCACGACCTGCCCAGGAGGGAAGCTGAGATAGCTCGTCCAGATAGATCGCTTGCTGCTTATTGTTTCCGGTGAAGATATAATCCACCCGTAACGTCTTATTCTGAAAATAATCTGCAAAGTTTTGCGCATAACTTCCTGCCGAAATCAGGAAAAAAAGAAGAATACTGCAAATTTGTTTCATATAAATAGTATATTTATGTTTTTTACAAAGGTACAAACTATTGTTGACTTATTCGATATTTGCAAATAAAAGTAATAAATCATAGTATTTGTTGCCGAAAAATAGCTAACTTTGCATGAAAGATTCATTGATTAAAACAATTTGATTCAAAAATGGGACATCATCAATTAGATGCTTTAGATGAGCAAATTCTGAAATTAATAGCAGGGAACGCGCGTATTCCTTTTTTGGAAGTAGCAAGAGCGTGTAACGTTTCCGGGGCGGCTATCCACCAGCGCATTCAGAAGTTGACTAATCTGGGAATATTGAAAGGATCGGAATATGTGATCGATCCTGAGAAGATAGGATATGAAACTTGTGCTTATATTGGTATATATCTGAAAGATCCGGAATCCTTTGATTCGGTAACAAGAGCTTTGGAAGCTATTCCGGAAGTAGTAGAATGTCATTTCACTACTGGTAAATATGATATGTTTATCAAGATTTACGCTAAGAACAATCACCATTTGCTGAGTATCATACATGATAAATTGCAACCTCTGGGGTTGGCGCGTACGGAGACATTGATCTCTTTCCATGAAGCCATAAAGCGGCAGATGCCGATAATGGTCGACATTGAAGACGAAGATTAATCGTACAGAATAAAAATAGCTTACTGTTTCACGTAATCTACAAAAGCATACGGGCAGAGATGTTTCTCATCCACAGGATGAGCTTCTCTGCTTTTTTCGTGCCATTGAGCCGGAGATACTTCCGGAAAGAAGGCATCGGCTTCGGGAGCAACGTCATTTATTTCCGTCAGACAAAGTTCGTCGGCAAGAGGAAGTGCCTGCTGGTAGACGCTTGCGCCACCTATTATATAGACGTGCTCATCTTCCTTGCAGCTTTGCAGGGCGACTTCCAGCGACGGGAAGACTTCCGCACCGGGACATACCGTATCCGGACGGGTGGATAACACAACGTTTCTGCGATTGGGCAACGCACCTTTCGGCAGCGATTCGAAGGTTTTTCTTCCCATTATGATGGTGTTTCCGGTAGTCAGTGCCTTGAAGCGTTTCAAGTCGTTGGGCAACCAGAAAAGCAGTTTATTCTGAAAGCCGATCGCCATTCGGCGGTCTACGGCGGCAATAATTGATATTTTACTCATGGTTTTATACCGCTACTATTCCGGCAATATGTGGATGCGGGTCGTAGTTCACCAGTTCGAAGTCTTCGAACTGGAAGTCATAGATACTCTTCACATCCGGATTAATTTTCATTTGAGGCAATGCGCGTGGTTCGCGGCTAAGCTGCAATTTGACCTGATCCAAGTGGTTCAGATAGATATGGGCATCGCCAAGTGTATGGATAAATTCACCCGCTTTCAGTCCTGTCACCTGCGCCATCATTTGTAGCAGCAGTGCATATGATGCGATATTGAACGGGACTCCGAGAAATATATCCGCGCTGCGCTGGTAAAGTTGCAGGCTCAGCCGACCGTCTGCCACGTAAAACTGGAAGAAAGCATGACAGGGAGGCAGGTTCATATTCTTTAAATCGGCTACATTCCAGGCGCTGACAATGATACGTCGGGAGTCGGGATTGTGCTTGATCGTCTCTACCGCTTCGCTGATCTGGTCGATGAATCCGCCGTCGTAGTCGGGCCACGAACGCCACTGATAGCCATAGATATGACCTAAATCACCGTTTTCGTCCGCCCATTCGTTCCAGATGCGTACACCGTGTTCTTGCAGATATTTCGCGTTCGTATCACCTTGCAGAAACCAGAGTAACTCGTAGATGATTGATTTCAGATGCAGCTTTTTGGTGGTCAGACACGGGAAACCCTCGTCGAGGTTGAAACGCATCTGATGCCCGAACACACTGATCGTTCCGGTTCCTGTACGGTCACTTTTCTCAGTTCCTTCAGTTAATACGCGATTGAGTAAATCTAAATATTGTTTCATAGCGAATAATTTTCCAATAAGTTGGTGCGATGCAAAATTACAAAAATGGCGTGAATAAATTGGCAAACCATCCGACGAACTTCTTCCACGGTGAGCGCTTTTTCCAGAATTCTGGTGTCAGCTGCGTACAGTGCTCTATATCGTTCTGAAACATTTCGTTCAGTTCGCCTGTAATTTCCTTGTTGAAGATGAAAGCGTTCGTCTCGTAGTCGTATCGGAGGCTGCGGCTGTTCAGGTTTGCGGTGCCTACCGTGCAGAAAATATCGTCGACCATCATGATTTTGGAATGATGGAAACCGCCATTGTACATATAGACGGTGGCTCCCCTTTTCATCAGTTTGTGAAGTTTGTAGAGGGCGGCGTCCGGAGTAAACGGAATATCGGAGGCGGAAGAAACCATAATCGTGACATCCACACCCCGTTCGATGGTGCGTTGAAGCGCTTTGTTGATGGAGGATGTGGGCACAAAATACGGGTTGACAATGTGCACATTTTTCTGTGCCGAATAGATCGACATGGCATAAGCATGACTGAGCATACGGCTGTTTTTCTTCGGTGTGCGGTCTACGATGGCGACGACTATATTGGTGGTGTCCGACTGCTCCTTGTGCTTGGGGAAGTATGCTTCGCCGCCAATGTTTTGTTTAGTCTCCTTGTTCCATATGGTAAGAAATATTTCTTGCAGGTCATTGACGGCATCGCCTTCTATTCTCATGTGCATATCACGCCATGTGCCGATTTTGGGGAGTCCGTTGATGTAGTAGTCGGCGATGTTCATTCCTCCCGTATAGGCGACTTCGCCGTCGATGACGGCTATTTTGCGGTGATCACGGTGTGCCGCATGATTGATGTAGGGGAAGGTGAACGGGTCGAACTTGACAATCTCGATTCCCTGCTCCCGTATTTTTTTGAGATGTCTCTTCTTGAGCGGTTTATTGTTCGACCAGTTGCCGAACGCATCAAACATGGCCCGTACTTCCACGCCTTCTTTCACCTTTTCGGCCAGCAGATCGAAAAGCGCATTGGCTATAGAGTCATTGCGGAAATTGAAGTATTCCAGATGAATGTGGTGTTTGGCGTCGCGGATGGCGCTGAATAAATCAATGAATTTTTCTCGTCCGCTTTTCAGTAACCTAACCTTGTTATTGTCGGATATAGGAATCCCTGACTCCGATAAGAAACGTAATACAAGGGAGTCACTTGTCAGAGCTATGGAGTCTCTGGAATGCGTCATCAAACTGTCGATGACATCTGCCTGAGCACGGAATAAAGACAGAAACAGAAATAAAAGAAATATACGTAGTTTCAAAACTCTTCTCGCTATTTTAGTTTACAAAGTAACAAAGATACAACATCTATGTTTGGAGCTATCGGGAGAGGAGGGCTAATTTATTATACTTTAACAGAAGAAATGAACAAGAATCTCTTGATCTGGGGAATTATATTCGTTCGATACATCTGATCTGCTGTGTTCCCTGCCGTTGTCACACTTGTGCCAACGGCTTGTCATTGCTGTGCCAGTGCGGTGTCACAACTGTGCCAAGCCCTTGGCACAGAGTGTGACAAGCATTGTTATGCCATTGATACTACTTTCCGTCCGGCCATGAACAGTAGGACGACCGTTGCAATGATGATTGATTTCGGATCGAGGCTGGTTGCGCCGTGGTTGATCATGCCGATGAGTACATCTTTCAGTGTTTCCCATACAGCTTCCAGTCCGCCCAGGGTGACGAAGAGCGTGGCCCCTACTGCCATTACGAATACAGTCCAGAGGCGTGCCAACCGGTTACTGCGGTCGGGCAAGTGGTGCATGACGCGGCGGCTGAATCCGTTGTCGGCTATTTCCCGCTTGTTTTCTGCGAAGAAATCTTTCAGAAGTTTATCATTATCTATTTCCGTCATAACCGTTTCTTTTTAAATACGTTGCTAATTTTTCTTTTCCACGCGACAGGTGGCTTTTCACCGTTCCTGCCGGTATTCCCGTTATTCCTGCAATCTTGTCGATGCTTACATCTTCCATGTAAAACAACGTGATGCAGGTTCGTTCCACTTCCTTCAGCGATTTGAGTGACTGATAAACATCCATTGTCTGCCCTATGTTCGCTTGTTCGGTGCAGTTGACGGCGTCTACTTCCCTGGTATCCAGGTCTGCCATCTCCTTCCGGCTGCGAATATAATCATAAAAAATATTATAAGCAATACGGTATAGCCATGTGGAGAAACTCGACAAGTTACGGAACGAGGCCAGATTGGTATATGCCTTGATGAATGTATCCTGTGCCAAGTCGTCACTCAATTCGCTGTCACCGCAAGTCAGATGCAGGAAGAAGCGTCTGACAGGCGACTGGTATTTTTGTACCAACTGGTCGAAGGCCCTGGTGTTCTTGAACACCACGACCTGTGCGACTAGCGATATATCGTTGAGTTGGCTCATCTATTTTCTTCGTTCTTCTCTTCGTCGTTCTTCTCCGAGATGATGATGTCGTTGCTTCTGATGGCGGTTTCTCTGTTCTTGGTATTCTCGTTGGCATGTTGCTTGTAGCCGATCAGCCATTGTCCCAGTCCCATAAACATGACGAGCAGTCCGATAGCGCCAATTCCGAATTCACCGGTGATGGCCCAGAGGAATATGAAGAGCCCGATGCCTGTAAAGGTATTTTTGATTCCTTGTGTACGTTGGTCTGTCGATTTGTTCTCCCGTATGAATTCTTCCGGAAGAGGCTGACCGGCTGCGAGAGCCTGTTCGGCAAGACGGTAGCGTGCTTTCCGGTTCTTGTAGCGGAAGAAGAAGACTACAAATATGATGAATACCGGCATTCCGAATATGGCAATGATGCTGATGATGGCTACCAGAATACCTCCTCCGACTGCATCTCCGAAATTATTGAACGGGAAGTCATCGTCGTCAGAGCTGATGGTGAAGCTCGCTTTTCCGTGAGGGCCGCGCGAGGAGCTACTCACTTTGCCCGTATCTACACTTGTCGTGTCGGCGTCTTCGTCATCGATGCCGATCACAGTGACGGCCGTGTTGCCGACATTAACCTTGGCATCCTTGCCTTTCCCTTTCGTTACGGTCACTTTTACGTTTCCGGTAGAGTCGTTCACAATAGTCGTTTGTTTCTGGGCGTTTGCCAGAGAGAAAATGGTCATCATGACCAGTAAAGCAATTAAAATCCGTTTCATATATTAATTCTTTTATTTGTTTCTTTGTCTGTTAGACGTAGTTCGTATGTCAGAAAGTTGCAAAGAGACGAAATATTTTTGATATTTGCAGGAATTAATAAATGAAAAATGAATTTACCCGCTTCTTTTATCGACTATACCCGTGCCTTACTGGGCAATGAAGAATATGAAAAACTGGCTGCCGCCTTGCAGCAGGAGCCTCCCGTCAGCATTCGGATCAATAAATTGAGAATGAAGGAGGAAGGATTAAGTTCGCTGACAGACAGTTCTGCTCATTTTTCCTTCAACAAAGTTCCCTGGGCATCCGACGGCTACTATCTTGACGAGCGTCTGACTTTTACGTTCGACCCGTTGTTTCATGCCGGTTGCTACTATGTTCAGGAGGCTTCGTCCATGTTTGTGGAGCAGGTGCTGCGGCAGTATGTCGAGTCTCCGGTGGTGATGCTCGATCTTTGTGCGGCGCCCGGAGGAAAATCAACCCATGCGCGCAGCGTGCTTCCGGAAGGGAGTCTGCTGGTGGCGAATGAAGTGATCCGGAACCGTTCACAGGTGCTGGCGGAGAATCTGACGAAGTGGGGGCATCCGGATGTGGTGGTTACCAACAATGATCCGGCTGATTTCTTGGCACTTCCATCTTTCTTCGATGTCATTCTGACCGATGTGCCTTGTTCGGGCGAGGGAATGTTTCGTAAAGACCCCGTGGCTGTGGAGGAATGGAGCCCGGAGAATGTAGAGATCTGCTGGCAGCGTCAGCGGCGGATTATTGCGGATATTTGGCCCTGTCTGAAACCGGGCGGCATATTAATATATAGTACGTGTACCTATAATAGCAAAGAAGATGAAGAGAACGTCTGCTGGATTCAGCAGGAATTCGGTGCGGAGCTCTTGCCTCTGGAGGTGCGGAACGAGTGGAATATAACAGGGAATTTACTCGATGGAGAGGATGAGTCTCAGGGAAGTTTGTCTGTTTGTCATTTTCTTCCTCATAAGACAAAAGGCGAAGGATTCTTTTTGGCGGCACTTCGCAAACCGGATTCGGAAGATGAACCGGCAACCTATTCATTCTCAAAAGCAAAGTCGTCCAAGAAAAAAGATAAGAAAGGTGGAGCAGCTGCTTCTCCCGTTTCCAAAGAACACATGGGGATGGCACTGAACTGGCTGAAGCAGGAAAATGTTGAAAAATACACCCTGTCTGCGGAAGGCGCGGGCATCGTCGCATTTCCGCAACGATATACCGATGAACTGGCTGCCATGAAACAGCATCTGAAAGTGATACAGGCAGGCGTTCTGACTGGTGAAGTGAAAGGGAGAGATTTGATTCCCGCTCATGCGCTGGCAATGAGCGCTACGCTCTTGCGGCAGGATGCTTTTGATACGGAAGAGGTGAGTTATGAACAGGCTATCGCTTATTTACGAAAAGAGGCTATTACCTTGTCGGAAACAGCCCCTCGTGGTTATATCTTGCTTACTTACCGGAATATTCCTCTCGGATTTGTGAAGAATATAGGGAATCGTGCCAATAATCTTTATCCGCAGGAGTGGCGTATCCGCAGCGGGTATTTGCCGGAGGAGATACGTACGCTGTAAAGATTATTTCCGAAAGAAACGGACAACGGATAGAATGCTTATCTTGATAGCTCGGCTAATTTATCATCCATAATTTAGGGAAGTATTCCAGTGGGTATTTCCTTATAATTCAGAATGAAACCGACCTGTCTGCCTGTTCCCGGTTCTGCTCCTTCCGTTATTTCTTCCAGTGTGTAGGCCGGAGGCGGGGCAGGTGATGTCCGTGTTTCTCCAATGGGCGGCGTGCCCCAGTTCAGATGTAAGTTCTTGTCCAGCCGGTGAAGCAGGTACGTGTTTCCCCATACGGTGAAATGGTGTTCCGTAGCCGGTGAGGCATCCAATGAGAAAGTAAGGGTCAGTGTGGCTTTGTTCTCGTCCTCTTGCTTCAGTGCATAAGTTCCTTTGGTGATCAGTTCGAGTCCCGATGAAAAAGCGGTTCGTTGTCCTTGTTTGAAGAAATAAGCGTCACGGGCAGCGTTGCTGACAAGGAAAATGTCGTCAACACCCGGCAGTAGGTTCTCGTCCCCATTGGGACGCAGGGAGGACGAGCCGTGTATCAGATTGAGATCTTCGTAGTAGTCCACCACTTTAATGGGCAGAGTGAGCGTTTCCTGTGTGGCGTTGTCTGTCACTTTCAGATACGTGCTTCCGGTGAGAATTCCGGATATGTAAATCATTCGTCCGGCGGGAACTCCGCTCCAGCCGCTTTCGATTCCGGCACTTGCGATGCGGGGATTTCCGATTTCCAAAGAGTAGTCTCCGTTTCCGCTTTCGATTCCGAGGTAGCGTCTTCCTCCCATGGGCACTTCGTATTTGCTGTCGTAAAACCGCAGGGGGGCATCGGCATCGTCTTTACAGGCACTCCATAAAATAAGAATGCAAAACAAGATGGGGGTGTAAGAGAGGGTTTTAGTTTTCATAATAGTTTAGTGTTTTTTTACAGTCCCCAAATGTAATGCATTCTTTTTATTTATTCAATAATCGGGCGAAATAAAGCGGGAATTTATAGCTTGCTCTTATAAATTCGTGCCATTGCCTTCTGATATTGATTCTCCAGTTGGAGGTAATTCTGATGACTTTGATAAATGACGGATACCTCGACAAAATACTCGATCATGCTGATCTGTCCGCCTGTCAGAGCCTGTTTCAGCAGTGCGAGGTCTTGTTGCGCCTGAAAAGTTTTCCTGTATTCCTCCATAGAGGTGTGCAGCGTTTTGGCCTCCCGATAGAGCTGTGCCAGTTCGGATTCCACTTGCAGGGTGGCGTTGTCTTTCTGCAAGTCGATGTTCAGCGCTTGCGCTTTGGCTATTTTCACCTTGTTGCGGTTCTCGAAAAGCGGGAAGGAGAATCCCACTACTACTCCGTTGAAAGGCGTTCCCGTTTCGGTGTTCCGGCGGTAGCCGAGTTCCAGTTTCGGCAGCCATTGCGACTTGTTGACGGCGATCTGCTTGCGGGCAACGAGGCTTTCGTTGTTGAACGCCATTAATGTGCGGTCGGTGGAGAGCACTTCCGATTTCAGTATCTGATAGTCGGCAGGGAAAGGCGTTGCGGGATACGTGCTTTCTTCGAACACTACGGGGATATTGCCGTTTAACGTGTTCAGTTCCTGCAACTTATTACGTAGTGCCGTCTCGTTCAGCGAAGTTTCCGTCTTGACATTCAGCAGTTCCAGATTGATTTTATTCGTTTCGAGGGCGTTCGCGTCTCCGGTTTGGAGGCGCTTGGCGTACATTTTGGCAAGTTCTTCCGCGTTGCGCAGCCGTTCCTCCAAGATGTGTTTTTGCTGGCGCAGCATGATAATGTCCAGACACACTTCTTTGGCGAGCAACAATTTCTCTTGGCGGAAGACATCCGCCTGACTGTCAAAAGCACCTGCTTTCAGACGATTCAGCTTGTTGCGGGTGGCATACAGGCTCGGAAAGTCGAAACTTTGTGACACCACAAGTTCGCCGATCGTTTCGTTTTTATCTTTCGCTCCCCAGAGGTGGGCGTATGATAAAGTCGGGTCCGGCAGGTTATTGTCCGTTTTGGCTTCCAGCTTTTGCGAGGTGATGAGTTGGGCGTTTGCCTGCAACTCCTTATTGTTGGCTTCGATATTCTTCAAAACCTGTTCGATGCCGCTTTGGGCCTGCACTTCGCCCGTGAGGGCGAGAAGTGCGCAGCTTACCAAAGAGCCTATGATGATGATTCGTTTCATACTTTTTTTATTTGTTTCTATATACATAGTAGCTATATTTAACTGATAATTATGCTTGTTCCGCCGGTACGCCGCATGGAGAATTTGCCCCAGCGCTACGCTGGCGGTGCATCATCAGATAAACAATCGGAACGATGAAACCGTTCAGGAAAGTAGATGTTAAAAGTCCGCCCAAAATCACTTTGGCCATCGGGCTTTGAATCTCGTTGCCCGGCAGATCACCGCCCAGAGCCAGCGGTATCAGTGCCAGCGCAGAGGAGAGAGCCGTCATCAGGATCGGATTCAGACGGTCGAGAGAACCTTGTATCACGCTGTCGTACACGTTCAGTCCCTCCACTTGCTGCAAGTGGTTGTAGTGGCTGATGAGCAACATACCGTTACGGGTCGCGATACCGAACAGCGAAATGAAACCGATAATTGCCGGAATGCTTACTTCGCCGGTCGTGATGACAAGGGCAAAAACGCCGCCGATCAATGCCAGGGGCAGGTTCAGCAAGATCACGCCGGACTCCTTGACACTGCGGAATTCGTGGTAAAGCAACAGGAAAATAATGACAATACTCATGAAAGATGTCAGCGCCAATACACGGCTGGCAGCCTGTTCGCTTTCGAACTGTCCGCCATACTCGATGTGGTAGCCTTCGGGCAACTGGATAGTGGTGTCTACCTGTTTCTGAATATCATTTACAACACTGCGCAGGTCACGGTCGGCAACGTTGGCGGAGATAACGATTTTCCGTTTTACATTTTCGCGGTTGATTGTGTTCGGGCCCATGGAGGAAACCACTTCCGCCACGTAGTTCAGAGGAACTTTGCGTCCGTCGTTGGTGTCGACCATGAGGTTGCGGATTTTCTCCATTTCGTCGCGTGCGTCGTCCTTCACTTTGACGATGAGGTCGAAGCTCTTGCCCTGTTCGTACACTTGCGAAATCACTTTTCCTGCCAGTGCCACATTCACGTATTCGGAAAATTCCGGCAGAGTGATGCCGAATTTCGCCAGCATTTCCCGTTTGGGCTGTATCTTCAGCTGCGGGCGTTCGATTTGTTGCTCCACGTTGAGGTCGGCAATTCCCGGAATGTCGCTGATAGCTCCCTTGATCTGGTTTCCCAGCGAGAACATCTTGTTCAGGTCGTCTCCGAAGAGTTTGATGGCGATATTTGCCTTCGTACCGGACAACATCGCGTCGATACGGTGGCTGATGGGCTGACCGATTTCGATGTTTGCTCCGGTGATCGTTCCGAGTTTCTCGCGCACTTCGGCGACGAGTTCGCTGCGCGGGCGGTCTTTCAGTTCAAACGGTGCCTCGATTTCCGAAACGTTTACGCCGAGCGCGTGTTCATCCAGTTCGGCACGTCCCGTTTTGCGGGCTACGGTTTGTATTTCGGGGATTGTCAGCAGCAATTCTTCGGCACGGTGTCCCATCTTGTTGCTTTCTTCCAGAGATATGCCCGGCAGCGAACTGATATTGATGGTGAACGAGCCTTCATTGAACGAAGGAAGGAAGCTGCGCCCGAGCGTAAAGAATACCCCTAAGGCGATCAGGAAAAGGACGATGGTGCTGCCGAGTGTCACCCGTTTGTGAGCCAGCACCCATGTCAGCGCCTTTTCGTAAATGCCTTTCATCCAGCGGGCTACGAAAGATTCTTTCAGTTCCTTGTTCGTCTTGTTGCTGCCCAGCAGGTAAGAGCAGAGCACCGGAGTCAGCGTGAGGGCAACGACCGTGGAAGCGAACAGCGCCACGATGAAAGCGATACCCAGCGGTACCAGCATACGTCCTTCCATTCCACTCAGGAAGAACAGCGGCACAAAGCTGACGACAATGATCAGCGTTGAATTAAGAATCGGCATTCGCACTTCCTTCGAAGCGTTGAATACCACTTCGAGCGTGCTGAGGCGTTCGGCTTCCGCTTTCAGACGGTTCTCCCGCAGTCGCTTGTATACATTTTCCACGTCGACAATGGCATCGTCGACCAGCGAACCGATGGCTATGGCCATACCTCCCAGACTCATCGTGTTGATAGTCAGCCCCATGTAGTGAAGCGTGAGGATGGAGACGAGTAGTGAAAGCGGCAGCGTGACAAGGGAAATCAGCGTAGTGCGTACATTGGCCAAAAACAGGAAAAGTACGATGACGACAAAGATTCCTCCTTCAAAAAGAGACTTTTTCACGTTGCCAATAGAGCTTTCGATAAAGCGGCTCTGGCGGAAAATATCCGTGGAGACTTTGACGTCCGCAGGCAAATTTTTCTGTAAGTCTTGCAGAGAGGCCTCCAATTTGTCCGTTAGTTCCAGCGTGCTGGTGGCGGGCTGTTTGGTGACGGTCATGAGTACGGCCGGTTTGCCACGCTCCGAGGCTGTACCCAGTTTCGGGGCTTTGGGACCTATTTTCACGTCGGCGATGTCTTCCAGCGTCACCGGAAAGTTGTTCACCGTTTTCACTACCGCTTTGCCGAGTTCTTCCACTTTGGGGGTAGAGAGTACTCCGCGCACGATGTATTCATTGCCAAATTCGTAAAGTACGCCGCCGTTGGCGTTCAGGTTCATGTCTTGGGTGACGGTCATCACTTCTCCCATCGATACGCCGTAGTGACGCATCCGTTCGGGGTCCAACTGAATCTGATATTCCTTGATGTCGCCTCCGAGCACTGCCACCTGTGCCACGCCTCCGGTGGAGAGCAGGCGCGGGCGGATCGTCCAGTCGGCAATCGTCCGCAGATCGAGCATGGAGGTGGAGTCGGCGGTCAGACCGACGATGAGCATTTCGCCCAAGATGGACGATTGGGGGCCGAGAGTCGGCTTGCCCACGTTGACGGGAAGTGACTCGCTGACTACGGCGAGCTTTTCGCTGACGATCTGACGGGCGAGGTATATATCTGTGCCCCAGTCGAATTCTACCCAGACAACGGAGAAACCGTTGGTCGAAGAAGAACGGACACGGCGCACGCCGGTAGCTCCGTTTACGGCTGTTTCGACGGGGAAGGTGACGAGCTGTTCCACTTCCTCGGCTGCCATACCGTTGGCTTCGGTCATGATGACCACTGTCGGGGCGTTCAGGTCGGGAAACACGTCTACTTCCGTGTGCATGGCGGTGTAAGTCCCCGCGATAAGCAGGAGGATGGCCGCGCAGAGCACAACCAGTCGGTTGTGCAGGGAGTAATGTATGATTTTATTTAGCATGATATTTCATTGATTAAGTCTGGTTCCTCCCGGTTTACTTTTGAGAAGTGCCGGACAGGGGATAAACTTGCGTAACTATAAATGAGTTCTGTGTGTGCCGCAAGGGAACTTGGATGCGGCGCTTTGCCGCTAGTGCTCATGACTGTGGGCAGGGATGGCGTTGCTTGCGCTTGCCAGGCGAACTTGGTATGCGCCTTCGGTCACTACACGGTCTCCGGGTTTGATTCCGGTCAGGATTTGTACACTTTTGCCATTGTCGGCGCCGAGGGTCACTTCCTGTTTCTTGTAGCCTTCTTCATCGAGTTGCAGGTAGACGAAGAAGATGCCTTGCTCTTCCGTCAGGGCGGTGCGGGGCACGGATATCACGTTTTCCAGTTGGGAGGAAAGCAGATAAACTTCGACGAATGATCCCGGAATCACTTCTCCTTTATTGTCAAATTCGAAGGTGACGGGCACGTAGAAAGAGTTGTCTCCAGAAGTTTTTCCGAAGGAAAGCAGTCTGCCGCTCAGTTCATTCAGTTCGTAGACCTCATTATTATAAGGTGTCCGGAAATTGGCGGAACTGATTGTGCGGAGATACGGGTAGTATTTTTCCGATACTTCGGCACGGAGGAAAAGCCGGCGGTTCTGCGTCACGCTGACCAGTGGCTGACCGATGGTTACGTAGTCTCCCTCATTGACCAGAATGCTTTTCACGTATCCGGCAATGGGCGCGGTGATATTCTGACCGATGGCCGAGTGGTTTTTGGCGAGCGCTTCGTAGCTGATACGTGCGTTTTCGTAGTTCTGCTCCGCCTGTGCGAAATCCTTGTCGGACACAATCTTGTTTTTGACGAGCGACTTCATTCGTTCGTATTCCTTTTTGGATACTTCGTAAGCGATTCGGGCACGTTGCACGGGGTCACCGTCGGCGATGTTGTGCGAAGAAATAGTCACCAGCGGAGTGCCGCGACCTACGCTCATTCCTTCCGTCACCTTGCCGCGGAAAGAAACGACTCCGGCCACCGTGGCTACAGCCACCGATTCGTCGCCCTGGGCAGCGAGTACCTGTCCGCTTGTCTTGATCACTTGCTGGAAGGGGGCCGGTGTGATGGCATTTACCTTCACACCGGCAGCGTTAGCTTTCGCTTTCGGGAGGATGATTTCGTCGCTGTGCTCGCCGGCGGGTTCGCTGGTGGCAGCTTTGCCGTGATCGTGTCCTCCGCTGCATTCACCTTCGTGTGAATGGTCGGCTCCTTCGGCTTCGTGGTCATGACCTTCTGCTTCGTGGTCATGTCCTTCGTGTTCATCATGATTGTGTGTGACGGTCTCGTGGTCATGCCCTTTATGACCAGTATTTTTACTGTTGCAAGAGCCCAGGACGAATAATCCCACGACTCCTATAAAGATAAGTTTCTTCATAAATGTTGTTTTCCTACTAAGTTTTACTGTTTTTGTACGCTACAAAGATAGAGTAACGCAGATGCAACTTGCTTGCATTTACGTCATTACGCAAAAACAGAGTAGGGAGGGGCCCGAAGGGAGGAGGTACGAGGTATTTTCGTACCGTGCAGGGATTCACGATAGATGTAGTAATTTTTGACTCGTCTTTCCTGCGGTCGTAATAAATGTTCGATGATCATATCCGTAAACAGGGTGGCGACGAATACGTAATTCGGTCCGCTGTCCGTGTGCACGGAGGGGATGGGAGAGTGGAAGCGGGTCATGCATTCGCTGCTGCAACATGAATCGCTTGCGGGGTGATGATGGTGGTTGGGGCATTGCTGCTCTACCGGTTGGTCCTGCTTCATGCAGATCATCCCGTTGGGGTGGTGGTGATGGGGAATAACGGCGGCTACCAACATAATGATGTTGATAAAGAATAGCATCGTTACTATGAATCGTTTCTTCCCTTTCATCCTTTATTGCAGAACCTAAGTCTATTATTAAATTTGCACAAATATACAAATACTTTTTCTTTCACCTAAAGCAGATAATGTCTTTTTATTGTTTATTATTTCTTTTCCAGTTCCTGCAACGAATCCATCTTCTTCTTTTCGAGGAATTCGTAGATGCCGCGAAGATGCTCCGTCACCTTCTTATTGCCGAATTCGTAGACCTTTGTCACCAGTCCGTCAAGGAAGTCACGGTCGTGCGAAACGACGATCAGGGTGCCGTCGAAATCCATCAGCGCTTGCTTGAGGATATCTTTGGTTTTCATGTCGAGGTGGTTGGTCGGCTCGTCCAGAATCAGGAGGTTGACCGGTTCCAGCAGGAGCTTGATCATTGCCAGGCGGGTACGTTCGCCACCCGAAAGCACTTTCACTTTCTTCATAGATTCTTCCGGCCCGCCGAACATGAAGGCGCCCAGCAAGTCACGTATCTTGTTGCGGATTTCTCCTTTTGCCACGTCGTCAATCGTCTGGAAAACCGTGAGGTTTTCGTCCATCAGCGAGGCTTGATTCTGCGCGAAATATCCGATTTGTACGTTATGTCCCAGCGTCAGCGTGCCGTCGTGGTCGATTTCGTTCATGATACATTTCACCAGTGTCGATTTACCTTCACCGTTCTTGCCTACGAAAGCCACCTTGTCGCCACGTTCAATCGTCAGGTTGGCGTTGCGGAATACGACATGGTCGCCGTACGTCTTCCCGACGCCTTCCATCGTGACGGGATAACTGCCCGAACGGGGCGAAGGCGGGAATTTCAGCCGCAGTGCCGAAGTGTCTTCCTCGTCTACTTCCAGCAATTCCAGCTTTTCCAGCATCTTGACACGGCTCTGCACTTGCAAAGTCTTCGAATACGTCCCCTTGAAACGTTCGATGAAGGCTTCCGTTTCGGCGATGAACTTCTGTTGCTCGTCATAAGCCTTCTGTTGCTGTTCGCGGCGTTCCTTGCGCAGTTGCAGGTATTGGGAGTAGTTTACTTTATAGTCGTAGATGCGGCCCATCGTTACTTCAATGGTGCGGGTGGTGATGTTGTCCACGAATTTGCGGTCGTGGCTGATCACGATGACTGCTTTGCCGTTATTGATCAGAAAATCTTCCAGCCATTGGATCGATTCGATGTCGAGGTGGTTGGTCGGCTCGTCAAGCAGGAGTACGTCCGGTTTTTGCAGCAGCAGTTTGGCGAGCTCGATGCGCATGCGCCAGCCTCCGCTGAAGTCGCTCGTCTGACGTTGAAAATCTTCGCGTGTGAATCCAAGTCCGAGTAATGATTTCTCTACGTCCTCTTCGTAATTGGTTGCGTCGATGGAGTAAAATTTTTCGCTGAGGGCGGACACTTCCTCGATCAGTGCCATGTAGCTGTCACTTTCGTAATCCGTCCGTGTTTCCAGCTCCTTGTTCAGTGCGTCTATCCGTGCTTCCATCTCATGCAGATGCGCGAAAGCCTGTGCCGTTTCGGCAAACACAGTTCTGCCGTCTTCCGTCATCAAATGCTGCGGGAGATAGGCTACTACGCAATCCTTGGGGGCCGAAACCTTGCCACGGGTAGGCTGTCGGACTCCTGCCAGAATCTTGAGTAAGGTACTTTTTCCCGCTCCGTTTTTTCCCATCAGGGCGATGCGGTCTTTTTCATTAATAACGAAAGAAATATCACTAAATAGGGTAGTGCCGCTAAACTCTACGGCTAGTCCGTCTATCGAAATCATACAATTCTTTATAATTTGAGGCGCAAAGATAGCGAAATATATCAATCTTTTTTATAACTTGCGGGCTGAAAAACATTATTAACTGAAATATGTTGACTAAAAAGTAATTTTAGAGAATAATTTTAAAAATAATATAGAAACGATATGGAAGGCGGACAAACAAATGAATTCAGACCTCTTATCTTAGTGGCCGAGGACGACGACAGCAACTTCAAATTGATCAAAGCAATCATCGGAAAGAAATGTGATATACAGTGGGCCAAGAATGGCGAAGAAATCGTGGCACTGTTCAAGGAATACGGCAACGAGGCCAAAGCGATCCTGATGGACATCAAAATGCCTGTGATGAACGGACTGGATGCTACGAAGATCATCCGCGGAGAAAACAAGGAAATCCCTATTATCATGCAGACCGCCTACGCTTTCAGCTCTGACAAGGAGAATGCGATGAACGCAGGAGCGAGCGAAGTGCTGGTGAAACCGATCACACTGTCGATTCTGCGCAATACGCTGACGAAGTATTTCCCCGAATTGGTCTGGTAGACTGATCTCTTTTTTTGTCCGGTAGACTGATCTTTTTTGTTTGTTAAACCGGTCTTTGCTCCGGCAAGCATGATCTTTATCCGGTAAAACGGTATCGCTGAGTAGAAAAACGGTATAACAATTCGGGTGTTTTTCCTGTTTTGTATTTGTGATATTAACAAATAGCTGACGGCTGTAAAAGTAAAATAGGCGGACCTCACGGTCGGCCTATTTCTGTTCGTTTCCGTTAATTTGTTAGAGTTCAGAAACGACTCTATGTAAAGTCTCTCCTTTGAGAGATTTTAAGAGCGATTTTTATCGGCTTCCACCTGCCCACCAAACGGGTTCGGAGTATACGTATTGTCCGTCACCAAAGGCTTCTTTGATGGCTACATTTGCCAATACATCGTCTGCTCCGTAACCGAAACGCAGCGGGAATTTGTTAGAGTTCAGCGGGTTTTTCAGTTCCACTAAGTTTTCGTTCGCACCTTTCATACGGCGGTAGTCGTTGTAAGCTTCTAAAGATTCGCCGGATGCACCAAAGAATGCGAGATATTTCTGTACCATTGTTTCTTTTAATGGGTTAGCGGCAAAAAGAGGAGCTACTTCATTATCAAAATAGGCTTCGGCGACGGCGTCACCCAAGAAATCGGCTTTCCCGCCCAGCCAGTTTCTGGCGGCATCGGCAACTGTATTCTCCAAATTGGCAAATGCAGCGATAACGGCATCTTTCAAAGCGGCTTTTGCTTCATCTACTCTGCCACCCAGACGACACAGGGCTTCTGCTTCGAGGAATTTTACTTCATGGTAACTGATCAGTTGTGTGGGAGCGGTCATAGCCCATGAGGCCATAGACATGCCATAATTATTCTGTAATTCCTGAGGGGTGCCGTTAGGAGCTACGTTGATGGCATCGATTGTTGTGGCTTGATTTGCACCGCCTCCATATACAACATTTCCGCTAGGATCAGGTTGGATAAATGAGCGTGGAGCTCGCGGGTCATTTCTTGTTGCAAATTTCTCGATGAGACTTTCGCTGGCTGCAAGGCTGTTGCGGCTATAGCTGAAAGCCCAAAGGGGATTTAGTTGAGAATCACCGTCATAAATGTCCAGTTTACATTCTTCATTTGCATTGGTAAATGATTTGCTTACATAGGTCAGAATGTTTTGGAGATCGGTAGTCTGATTGGCGCTTTTGTTAAGAAGACGCATTGTATAGCGTGCTTTCAGTGCATAAGCTGTTTTAAGCCACAGACCGGCTTGTGCATCTTGGTCTGATCCGTAGATGAGGTCTTTTGATCCCACTGCACCTGATAATCCTTCGTCTTCGGCTGTTCCATCCTTCAAAAGTGTGATAGCAGCATCCAGGTTCTGCATTACTTCTTTGTAGATAGACTCTTGTGAATCAATTTTAGGTTGCATATACTTCGGTGTGCCGTCCGGATTTAAAACTCCGGTTTCGCTGAACGGTGTGTCTCCGAACACATCGGCTACTACCGCACCATTGTAGGCAAGAAGGATTCTGGCTATTGCTTCAGTTACTACATTGCCTTTTTCCGATGGGTCTTCCTGACACTTGTTGATTACAATCTTTGCATTCTTTATATTGGCGTAAACGCTGATCCACGCATTGTTGTAGGTCGTGGCAGTGGTCGGTTCTCCGCTGCGGACTTCTGCCCGGTAGAGTTGGTTGCCGATACCTGTTTCGTGCTCCATGTAAACGGACGAATAGAGTGAAAAATCTCCTCCTACTGTGCTGAATGCAGTGCTGACTCCCAAGTCTGTTATCAAAAACTTCGCCGGAGCATCCTGCGGGTTATTGGGATTCTTGTTGACTTTGTCCATTGCATCTTCCGTACAAGCAGAAGCAATGACAGCAGTAAAGAAAGAAACTGCCAGCAATTTTCCTATTGATTTATATTTTTTCATTGTCTTGCAGATTAAAATTTAATATTAAAGCCGAAACCAAAGCTAGCTGTTTGCGGCATTGAATAGTCTTCGAAAGCTCCGGACATATTGTTGTTTCCTTGGCTGGCTTCCGGATCAAGGTCAGGCATCTGTGCCCAGACGAGGATATTTCTTGCGAAAGCATTCACCGAAAGTTCCATCCACTTTTTCTGGAGTACTTTGTAGCTTACTGCCACTTCGCGGAGTTTGATGAACGAGTTGTCGTATACAGAAGATTCGTCAATATCGTTCAGGCGGCTGTAGTACACTTGTTGCGCATTGGCTCCGGTGATGGCGATATCGTTTTTGGTTCCGTCCTGTTTGTAACCGTCAAAGATGATCGTGCCTTCCCGATTCTCTGTTCTTTTGCTGACGCCGTAGTAGTCGGACAAACCGGTAGTTCTGCTGTACATCTGGCCACCTTGTTTCCAGTCAAGTACAGCACTGATGGTACATTTCCACAGACGCAATGACGTATTGAAACCCATTACGAAATCCGGAGAAACTTTTCCGATCACCTGTGCCTCACCGGCGACAGGCAAACCGTTTTCGTCTACCAGACGATTGCCGTTAGCGTCTCTCTTGTATCCTACGCCATAGATTACAGGGAATTTTTCGCCTGCTGATGCACGAACCTGTGGAGTGACGTAACCACCCAGTGAAATGTTTTCCACACCCGGAGCCAGTTCGTCTACATAGTTGTCGATTTTGGTCCAGTTGAAACCGAAGTCCCAGTTGATATTCTTCGTGCGGATCGGGTTGAATCCCAATGTGATTTCGTGCGTGTCGGTATGAATCTTACCACCGTTTGTCAACAGTTTGCTGGCACCGGTAGAAGACGCCAAAGGCACTGAAAATATCTGGTCTTTGACGTTCTGACGCGAATAAGTATAATTCAACGTAATCAGGTTGTCGAAGAAGTTCACGTCGGCACCGATTTCGTACGAACGTGTATTCTGCGGTTTCAGATTCGGGTCGAATATTGTGTAGTACGGGGTATAGGCAGTAGTACCTTTGATGGGGTACATGATGGGAGTCAGCGAATAGAATCCTCCTCCGTACGTGGGAGTCGAGTAATAATTCTCAAGGAAATCACCAGCCTGTCCTACTTCCGCATAAGAAACTCTCAGTTTGGCGTAGTTGACTACATCATTTTTCAGTTCATCAAGTTCTGTCAGGATGAAACCTGCTGACACAGAGGGATAGAAGAACGAACGGTTGTTGCGCGGCATGTTGGACACATAGTCCTGACGTCCGGTCACAGTCAGATAAAGCATGTTTCTGTACGAAGCCGATACGTTGCCGAAGAAACCGACAGTACGGTTTTTCCATCTTTCTTCTTCTGTAAGCTGAGTGGTTGCATTGTTGATATGATTCCACCCTGCGAAGTTATAGTTTGTTCCGTATTCGTAGTATTTCTTTCTGTTGCTCTGGATAAATTCGTTACCTGCTACAGCGTTCAATCCCCAGTCGTCATTGATGCGCCAGTCGTAGTTGATGGTCAGCAATGAGTTGTAGGTAGCGTTTGTCCAACCGTAGTTTTCTATCTGGCCGCGACCGCCGCCGGTGTTACTTCCGTATCCGTAGCTGTCAGAGTAGTGAGTGGTATAAGCGTCTACACCTAACATATATTTCGCGTTCAGTTTATGGTTGGCCGTTCCGAAATCTGTTTGATAAGTGGCATATACATTTCCGAAGAAACGGTTGGTGTCTTCTGTGTATTTGTTGTTGTCAATAGCCCAATAGGCATTGTCAAAATTTCCACGGAAAGAGTTTTGCTTATAAATGTCGCCGTCTACATGGCTGGGGATACCTGCCAGATCGTAGCTTGCGGGCGAAGCGTAAACAGTTCTCAGCAGTCCGTTTCCGGACGTTACCGCCTTGTCAATCGAAGTCGTGATGTAGTTTCCTGCAAAACCGGTTGTGAAGTTATTCGTCAGTTTCGTTTCGGCGCTTACTTTCACGTTGTATCTGTCCATGCCAGTTTTGGGGATAATACCGTCTTGGTGCGTATTTCCAAGAGAAACGGAGTATGAACTTTTTTCCAGCGTTTGTGCCACGTTCAGCGAGTTGCTCCAAGTGATACCTGTTTCGAAGAATTCTTTTGTATTGTCGTAAGCCTGTGGAGTAGCCCAAGGGTCAAGACCTGCTGAAGCACGCTGCGGCACGTAATATTTGCCGGATTGCATGCCATACTTTTGAGTAAATTCGTTGTCGGTGTTGCCGCCATAATTGGGATCGTTGGACAGTTCAGAAATCTTAGGTCCCCAAGATAATCCTGAAGTTGGGCTGTATCTTCCGCCGGACCCCTGTGCATACGTCTTTTGGAATTCGGGCAGGCGACCGACTACGTCAAAACTGACATTGGATGAGAAACTGACTTGGGGTTTGCCTTTTTCCAGTCCCTTACCGCTTTTGGTGGTGATGATGATCACACCATTGGATGCGCGGATTCCGTAAAGTGCCGAAGCCGCCTGTCCTTTCAGAATGTTGATACTTTCAATGTCGTTCGGGTCGATATCTACCGCGCGGTTGGCAAAGTCCACGCCGCTTACACTACCGTTGTTCTGTATGTCCGTATCTACGTCAGGAGTACTGGTCACTGCCATCCCGTCGATTACGTAAAGCGGTGTGTTATCTCCGGAGAAAGAACGTGCGCCACGGATCGTGATCTGTGAAGATGCTCCGGGCATACCGCTCGAAGGTTTGATATCCAGACCGGAAACTTTTCCTTGCAACGCTCCTGCCAGGCTGGAGTTGGAAGCTTGGGTCAGTTGTTCGGACTTCACGTCCTGAACGGCGTAGCCCAGCGCTTTCTTTTCGCGGGAGATACCCATGGCCGTTACTACGACTTCGTCTAGGGCTTTGGCGTCACTTTTTAATACTACGTTGATAACGCCCTGTTTGATCGTTACTGTCTGCGGAACCATTCCTACATAGGAAACGCGCAAAGTTTTAGAAGAACTTGGTACGGTGGGGAGTTGTCCTTTCGGGAAGCGTTAAGTGTTTTTGGGGCTATTTAAGGCATAAAATGATAAAAAGATAGCATTTTGAATGATTCGCTGATGTTATTTTATGAAAATAACGATTTTAACACTATCTTTATGTCGTGTAATGTAATTTGAATATTATTAAAATCGTGCTCAAATCTTCTCATTTCATCAATATACTGATTAAATTCTTTCAATATGATACTTTATAGTTAAAAACGTAACACTTTTTTAATTTTGATATAAATAGTGTTATCTTTGCAACCTGTTAGAGACTAGAAGTCTATTTATAGGTTAAATTTAAGAGAGAATTTATGAAAAGAAAATTGATGTTCTTTATGACCTTCCTTTTTTTGGGTATAGGTCTGGTGACAGCGCAGACGTCCCGAGTTACCGGTGTGGTAACCGCCGAGGAAGATGGCCTGCCTGTTGTAGGTGCTTCGGTATTAGTGAATGGCACTACTCTTGGTACTATCACGGATATTGATGGTAAGTTTACAATCACGAATGTACCAAGTTCTTCTAAGACTTATTGATATTTTAAAGCCTCTCTTTTTCCTCCTTTTTTATTCTATCTTATTGTAAATCAGAATATAAGTGCTTCTTTCCGCAACTTGGCTTCCCGGCTCACTTACTATAATCGCAACCTTTTCCCTTTCTTTTTCGATCTCAGTCATCTTTTTCGGGCAGGTACTTGGCTTGTTTTCAGGGAGCGGATGCTTAGGTTCTACCTTTATTTGAGGCTTTCTATGAGCGATAGGGGCAGACCGGTCTTTTCGGCAATGAGTTGATTGTCAATTCCTTGCTTTTTCATGTCGATGGCTGTCTGAAAGATGTTCAAGGCTTCTTCGCGACCTTTCTTCAGCCCTTCTTCCATCCCTTTCTTTATTCCTTCCTTTTCCGCTGCATCCATTGTCACCAAATAATCCCGGTACACTTTGACGCTATTGTCGTATAGCTCTCTCTCCTTTGGAGACATAGAAGCCACATCAGCGATCTCTTCGAGTTTTTCGAAGACGGCTTTTCGTGCCTTGAATGGCAGGCGTTTTAAAGTTTCCATATTATTTAATATATAAATCCAACGTTCAAAATTCGTTTCACATTCCTCTTCGCTTTTTTTGAAGAGGGGGAGGGCGATGAATATTTGCCGGAACTTCTCCGAGAAGAGTTCACCTGTCTCCTTGTCTGCAAGAATAACGTCTGTCCGGAGTTTTATGTTCTTGTCCATGATGAAATTCATCAGAAAGACTCCGTAAACAGCTTTTATTTCAAATTTCCAGTCGTGCCCCGTCCGGCCCTGGTTGACGATGGCACGGGAGAGATAGAAGATGGAGCGTTCTTTAAAATTGCTCTGCATGCGGTTTTGCATTTCGACAATTATCTTTTCGCCCGTGTCCGTGGTGCAGTAGACATCGTAGATGATGCCTCGTCCTTCCGGGTAGTCCGGCAGCTGTTCGTTGTTCAAAAATGTTAAGTCGGTTATCACTCGTTCACCTTCGAGAAGGTCGTTCAGAAATTCGATTAGTAAATTCTTGGAGACTTCTCTGCCGAATATTAGTTTGAATCCGTAGTCGGTGAACGGATTGATAAATTTGCTCATTGTTTTGGTTGTTTCTCTTTTATGTTGTAAAGAGATGTTTCTCTTCGCATGTATAGTGAAGAGGCTTTTCTTTATTCTACAAAGATAGGATAAATTATTGTTTTATGATGCGTTTGGCGGGAGAAATAAATGACGTGGGTGCTCAAAAATGTTCATCTCCCTCTTAAAAATGTTCATCTTCCCCTAACTCGCTTTTTGAGGATGCCGTTGTAGGTGTCTTCAAATTCTGCCGAGTGGTTGAGTGCCCAGAGGATGTAGTCGCCCGGCTCGTTCTTTTTGAGCAGGGTGGAGCGGTATTCGGAGCTGAGGACTTTCCATAAGGTGCCGCAGGGACCACCCAGCTTTCTGCGTCGGGCGAGGGCGAGGATGGCTTTCACGGTTGGTTCGTTCCGGATGCCGATGGCGTCCATGTTGAGGCGTAGCAGGGATTCGGAGAATCCTCCGGAAGCAGTGCTTTCGTTCGGGGCTTCTTCTTGCTGACTTCTTTCGTACTGAGTTCCGTTGTGCTTGGCTTCTTCCTGCTGGTTTCTTTCGTACTGAGTTCCGTTGTGCTTGGCTTCTTCCTGCTGGTTTCTTTCGTATTGAGTTCCGTTGTACTTGGCTTCTTCCTGCTGACTTCTTTCGTATTGAGTTCCGTTGTGCTTGGCTTCTTCCTGCTGGTTTCTTTCGTATTGGGTTCCGTTGTGCTTGGCTTCTTCTAGCTGGTTTCTTTCGTATTGAATTCCGTTATATCTAGTTTCTCCCTTCTGATCTATTCCTTCATTTCTTCTTTCTTCCTTATTTTCCTCCCCTCTTTTTCCGGACGAGATTTCTAAAGACAAACCTTTGACAGCAACAGGCGCAGCCTGAAAAACGCCGTTTGACGGAACGGGCGGCTGCTCTCTATCCTTCTCCCATTCATTTTCGGTTTTGCTTTGTCTTTCCCTTTCTTTGTCTCTTTCTCTTTCCGGTTTGCTTTTAATCTCAGTATCTGTTTCCGATTTACTTTCGATTTCTGTATCCGTTTCCTGTTTTGTTTGTGGGATTGTTGCTGCAATTTCTCGGTTTTTTGCAGCATTAATTTTCATAGCTGATTCGTCGGTCACTGTTTTTGTAGCATTGATTCCTGTGCCTGCTGCATGGATATTTGTGCCTGTCGTGTCGATTCCTGTCTTTGTTTTAGTAACTTCTGTAGCTGTGATATTGATTCCTGTTTTTATTGCGTTGACTTCTGCGCCTACTATATGGCTTTCCGCTTCATCCACTTCTGTACCTTTTGAATTTATATTATTTCTTATTTCTGCGGAATTATTTTCCGTTCCATCCTCTCCTTCCTTGATGAGCCAAAACTGTTCCAGCGGAAGTTTGTATTTCCTTCGGCTGTCGGTAATGATTTTGTGGTATTGCTCTTGGATGGCTTGCGAAGTCAGAATCCCGTACTCCTTATATATATAGGTGTCGAACAGTCCGACGGACAGGCAGTCGTCGATGATGGCCTGCATCTCCTCCTCCTCGCAACACACTTCCTGCGAAATGTCGAACAAGGTATCTTGATTCCATGCGATGTAAAATCCCTTTTCTTTGTAGATGAGGCAGAGCAGGGAAGTGAGTGCGGCAATTCCTGCTGCATGATGACGGTTGGAAATGCGGCGTACCTTCCTGTCTTGGAAGAAGTTGACATCGAGCGGGAAATAATCTAATCCGGGTTTGGAAATACGGGCCATCTTTTTGAATATTTAGAGTGATATTGAATGATAAATAATGAATAAGGCGAATCGGTAATTTTAATTTAGCTCATTTCAGTATGGTGATAAGCTACTTGATAGTCAGTTCTGTCTCTCAACTGAGGGTAACTAAAAAGTCGATTCTATCTCAATTGGGGGTGACTAGAAAGTCGATTCTATCTCTATTCTCCTCCTTCGGGAAGGAGGAGTGGTCGCAGACCGAGGTGGTAGGAGAAATAATGTTTATACCTATTTCTTTGTAAATGATAGGATTATGCATTCACCTACCACCTCCCCCTACGGGTACTCCTCCTTCCCGAAGGAGGAGAATAGAGTTACTATTGCGTACAACTACTCCCTAGAACTCCTTTTTCACATCGAAGCAGGGACAGGCTTTCATGTATTCATTGGGTGAGATGATGCCGTCTCCGTTGAGGTCGGGGCTTGTGTCCCGGTGTCCGATGACCTGTTTCACGTTGGGGAAGGCCAGTTGCAGAGATTTCACCAGTCGGATGAGGGCAGTGCGTTGTGCATCTGTCCGTGTGTCGGCGGGGCGGCCTTCCTTGTCCAGTCCGCCGACGTAGCAGATGCCGATGGAACGCTGGTTCCAGCCCATACAATGCGCCCCGTCGAGGGTGACGTCTCGTCCCGGTTCGATGGTGCCGTCGAGGCGGATGACGTAATGATAGCCGATGGACCAGAAGCCACGGGCACGGTGCCAGCAGTCGATATCGGCAGCGGTGATGTTCTGTCCCGCACGGGTGGCGGAACAGTGGATGATGATGGTGTCTTTCATTGCAGAAACTCCTTTCTTTGTTCTCTTTCTCTGGGCAATATATAAGTGTTGAAACCAAAAATGGCGGATTCTTCGGGAGACAGGCGGTGGTAATAGTGTTGCGTCATTGAATGGTGTGCGGGAACAAAGAGAGAAATAAGAGGAAGAGGCGATGAAACAAGGGGAGAAGAAACTGACTGCACACATACATTGCCTGCTTCGGACTTCCCGATTGAATTACTCGATCTGCCTGTTCCGAGCAGATTGCCTGCTTCGGACTCTCCGACTGAATTGCTCGATCTGCCTGTTCCGAGCAGATTGCCTGCTTCGGACTTCCCGACTGAATTGCTCGATCTGCCTGTTCCGAGCAGATTGCCTGCTTCGGACTCTCCGACTGAATTACTCGATCTGCCTGTTCCGAGCAGATTGCCTGCTTCGAACTCCCCGATTGAATCAGCTTTGACAGTCAGCACAGGTATTTCGGGTGCTATCAGAAAGCATTCTTCCGAACCGCTTCTTTCGGCTCTTGGCTTTTTCTTCATGGCCGATTGCTTCAGTCTTTCGGGGTGTAATAAATGCAGCACCAGCCAATTACGTTGTTTAGGGTTCATTTGTTCCCCTTTTACCAGTGCGTTCATGGATGGATAGGCTTGCAGGATATTTCCTGCCTCGTCCGTTGTGGCACAGGGGACGGGGGAGAGGGCGGGTGACGACGGACGCAGACCGGTCCGGATGGCGTGCATGACATTGTCGTAGGCATCGCACCATTCGAGGTTGGCGACGTGGTTGTTGAGCTTGTTTCCGTCGAGGTGGTTCACTTGGGGGAGACGCTTCGGGTTGGGGATAAAAGCTGTTGCCACTAAGCGGTGTACAGAGTAGCCGACGTATATCCCCTTTTGGCGGATGGCCACGTACTCATAACCTTTTGCGGTAATGCTGCTGCTGATTATCAACTTCGATTTGCCTTTGAAACTCAATATCCGCCCGTGGTCTGAAACCATATAATCGGAATTTGCTTCGATAAATCTCCAATTTTCCATACTTTATTCTTTATATTGTTAATAAAATTATACTTCGTTAAAAAGAAATCCCTTTTCCGAAACCACCGGGGATAAACGGCGCAGCCTGCATGGTAGAAACGGCGCAGCCTGCATGGTAGAAACGGCGTAGCCTGCAAGGTAGAAACGGCATAAACAAGGACTGTTAAACGGCGTAGCCTCCTCGCTGACATGAGGCGGTTCCGCCCGCTTACTCCGGTCTTTGACCTTTCTCATTCCTCCTCTGCACGGGGTTCGAGCCGTTCGGCACAGCGAACGAGAAACTCCAGCTCCTCCCGACACCCTTGAATGGCTTCATACAAAGAGTCCACATGATACATTCTGCAAAGCGTTTCCCATTCTTTTCGTTCTTCTGAAGTCATTTGTTCTCCGAAATTCATTTGCTGTCCAAAACTTATCTGCTGCCCGAAACTCATTTCAAAACTTATCTGCTGCCCGAAACTCATTTGCTCTCCGAATCTCATCTGCTCTTCGAAACTCATTCGACGCAAAGGAAATTTTCGGCATGAAACGTGCGCCACCCTTTGGCTTCGAGATCGTAGTAGACTACAAACGTATTTTCCGGTCGTGGCATATAGGGGCGGTGAAAACTGTGTTGATATCCGGTGAGCGTGCCGACAGCGTGGCGCACGGTTCCGTCCTGCTTGGTGTAGCAGAATTTCACGTTCTCCCTGTGCATTTTCCGTATCAGTCCACCGATTCGGTGGGCGATGATGAGCGCATCACGCCGGTTCATGTCATTGTTGCGACGGATGACGGCGGCCCGCCTCATGAGCCGTACCCGTGGGAGGGAATGTTGTTTTTTCATTTCAGTCATATGATTCAATTGTTTTTTATTGATTTCGGGGCAAAAGTAGATTATGGGTAGAATAAAAACCGTTCACGCTTGACTAAAATGAAAAAATATGTAGAAAGAGTCACGCGTGACCCAAAATGTTAAAGGTAAATCCCGAATTTTGTCGGATTAATTTAAATATAATTAGTAATGAACAAAAAAGAAAACTGCCAGAACAGTAGTGAAAGAGAACAACACATTGAAGTAAAAAGGACTGTAAATCAGAAAAGTACAAGTCAGAAAAAAGTAAATCAGAAAAGCATGAGTCAGGAAAAAGCAAATCAGAAAAGCATGAGTCAGAAAAAAGCAAATCAGAGTGGCGAAAAGTCCGTGTATGACGAGAACAGGGATGCCCTTCAGGAAAGAGTCGAAGAGAAGCAATGGAAGAAAAAGCAATGTAATGGCTTGCAGCACAGTGATGACGAAGAAAAACAGAAAGTCATCGATTCGATTATGAAAGTCAGCCGGGATAACGGCTTTGACGACGCTTATCTTCAGCAGCATTCGGACTGTTCGGCATCGTCGATCAAGCGCTTCCACTCGGCCTGGATGGGAAAGAGAATGTCCAATTGGACGACGATTTTTAATTTAGCGCACTGCGTGTCCGTCAATTGTGTCTTTGCCGAAAATCTGGTCGGGATGCTGGTTGTCATTATTATGTTCTTGATTAGAGATGCCGGAATTGTGAGTTACCATATTGACTCGACCAGGAAAGTGGTGATAGAAATAAATTTCGGTAAAGATAAATTATTGCGCATGAAAGACGAGGAAAAGAGCGAAAAAGGAAAAGAAGGTAAAGACGACGAACACCTTTGAGCGACGACAATGATCGGGACAAAGGAAAGAACAACTGACGGAATGAGGTAAGTCCTGTAAGAACTTGGTAGTCTGTATTCGTAAAAAAACGATTCGATATCAGCGATGGATTTCCATTTTATTCCCTTGTTATAATGTCACCACAAATGTAATCATATTATTGAGAAAACCATGCAGAAACGCTTTTATTCTGAAAAATAAGTTTTATTGTTCACTCAGATTTCATATTCGATGTTGACATCCTACGTTTTCTCTTTTAGATATTTATTTGTTTTCCTTTGTCGGTTTCTACCGTATTGCACGTTCGTCATTATTTACAAATTCTAATTATTGCATTCTCAGTTCGGGTAAAACGAATCCGTTTTCCGAGCTGAGAATGCAGATGACGGCTTTTAATAAGTCTGTTTGTTTTTATTTCTTTAGTAATATATTATAAACTGGCAGATAAGTCGCTCTACCAAGTTCTTACAGAACTTACCTTTTTGTATAGTAATATTTAAAGATTTAATAGCAATATTTTAAGATGTTCAGTGATCGGTTCCGCAAACAATCAAAACAATCACTATTTATGGAAGCGCGGATAACTCGAAAAACAGCGGCACTTGCAATCTTTCTGATCAGTGCATTTCAGACTTACATTTATGCCGGCCGCCCCTCTTCTTGTCAACTATTAATCATCAATTCCTATACCGAAAACTGTCTGTGGAGCGATGACTTTATGGCCCCTGTCTATAAAGAGTTTCGCGTCCAGAACAGCCCGGTTGACATATGTGCCGAGCACATGGAACTGATGGCGACCGTTGTCCCGGATATGCGCAAACAGGTCTTCATGTCCGACAGGCGCTGGATCAGTGCGCAATGCAGGAAAGAAGCGGAGGAAGTGATGCCTTTCCTGTTGATCGGCGGCTATTTCTGGACAGACAGTGAAATAAAGAAACATCTGCTCCCGGTGATCAAAAGCCGCCTGGACGGAGCGTCGCATCCGCACAGAGTGGAAACGACAGCGATGGGGACGCCCCCATCCGTCATCAATTATGCCGACTACGTAGAGAGCGGACTGTTGCTCGGCCTGTGTCCCGACGACACTGTTTTTGGTATGAAGCCCCCCACTTTTTTCGAGCGGAACAAATATTATCTGGCCCTGTTTTTCTCTTTGATGGCACTGGCCGTCATCTATGTGATATGGCTCCGGAGGGCGCTGCATGAGAGGAGCAGGCGGCTGGAGATCATGAGGAGCTATAGCAGTCTGGTCGAAAACATGCCCGTTCTCTATGCCCGTGTCGAGCTCATATTCGACCCCGGTGCCCGGATTATCGACTATGTCTACCGGGAAGTGAATCCCACTTTCGAGAAATACATCCTGCCCAAAGAAAAAATACTGGGAAAGAAATACAGCGAACTCAATCCGGATTATTCGCCGGAACTGCCCGACAGGTACAGCGAACTGAATGACAACAGGCAAATAACCTTTCAGTATTATCTGGAGAAGACGAAAACTCATCTGACCGTCATCTCCATACATTCCAAAACGAAAGGCTGCGTCGATGTCTTTGGTGTGGACAATACCGAACTGGTGCTGACGCAGCAAATGCTGAAATCCACCAACCATAAGTTGTCCGCCGCCCTCGACGCTGCCGACATGACCCCTTGGAAATGGGATTTGCAGACCGGCCTCCTCTCGTGCAACGTCAGCCACGACTTGTACGTCACCGAAGAGGAGGTGACGCATGACGGCAACCTGATTATCGTGCCCACCTCCGCCTGTTTCGCGAAAATCTGCGATGAAGACCGCGAACGCGTGCGGGACGCCTTCGAGCGCCTCGCCAATGGCGAAACGCAGAAAATGCGCGAGGAATATCGGGTAGGCAGACAGTGGCTTCCCTCCCCGCAACAGAATGAATGGGTAGAAGTGCGCGCAGCCGTGGACGAGCGCGACGCGAACGGAAAACCGCTGAGCCTTATCGGCACTTCGATGACCGTCACCCAACGAAAGGAAATGGAGGAAGCGCTCGTACAGGCAAAGGTGAAAGCCGAGGAGGCGAACACGCTCAAATCTTCTTTCCTCGCCAACATCAGCCACGAAATACGCACTCCCCTCAACGCCATTGTCGGCTTTTCCTCGCTGCTGGTGTCAGCGGAAAGGGGGATTTCGGAAGAGAAACAGGAATATATCAACATCATTGAAAACAACAACACACTCCTGTTGCAGCTTATCAGCGATGTGCTCGACCTTTCGAAGATCGAAGCCGGAACGATGGAGTTCGACTACGCCCCGGTAGATGTGCACGGCCTGTTTATCGAACTCGAAGATACGTTCCGGTTGAGGAATAAAAAGTCCGGCATCTGTATCTGCTATCACCGCCGGACGACCGAATGTGCCGTAAAGGCGGACCGTAACCGTCTGGTACAGGTGATGATGAATCTGATGAATAATGCCGTGAAGTTTACCGGGGAAGGCAGCATTGAGTTCGGGTTTGATGTGCGCGAAGACGGTTTCCTGCATTTCTATGTCACCGACACCGGTTGCGGGATACCGGAGGAACGGTTGGAAGAAATCTTCGGGAATTTTGTCAAACTCAACAGCTTTGTGCAGGGCACGGGACTCGGACTCACCATTTGCCGGGCAATCGTCGAAAGGATGGGAGGAAAGATCGGTGCTGTCTCACGGCTGGGTCAGGGGAGTACTTTTTGGTTCACGCTGCCTTATACGGCCAACGAAGAGAAGGTTTGAAAGGGACGTGGCGTGACGGAAATATACTTGCTTCCCGAAGAATGGGACTTTTTAGTCAGCCCCTTCCCGAAGGGAGGGGAAGCCATGCGGATAGTCAGCTCGAATCAAGGCTCCCCCAAGAAACGGAAGATGAGCCCTACTTGCGCCGGAGTGAGCAGGATGGCTTTCTCGGAATATCCCGTGCGGGCGAGTTCGTTTTGTAGTGCCGTGTTCTTGGCGATCCAGCTGCGGAGAGTGCGGCGTGCGGAGGCGGGCTGTATGTGGGGCAGGTAGAGAGTGGCCAGTTGGCTTTTGCTGTATGCCTGTATGCGGGGCAGGGTTGCATTTTCTTCGGAAGTTGGTTTCATGATTTTTGCTTTCATTGTCTTTTGATACTGCTTTTACTATCTTTTCTATATTTCTTTTTTTCGTTTTCGTTGCCAATGTAAAGGTACGCCTTTTTTAGTCGTTTGGTGTTGCTTTGTACAGAAGTCCTTGGAGGCAGTATTTGTGCGAGGCCGTGCCGACTGGTGCTCTTCCGTTACAAGTCGTTACATCGTGTATCCGGACTTTTTTGCCATCGCCTACTTTTGTCACCGTAATCGATTGCACATAGAAAACTTACATCAACCATTAAAAAAAGAAAGGAAAACAACCTTATGCCATTAATTTACAAACCTTACCAGGCGAATATCGCCAACAAAGCGGGACAGAAACTGTATTACCCCCGCCTCGTGAAATTCTCGAAAATGGTCAACACGCAGAAGATGGCGGAGCTGATCGCCGAGAAGGCTTCTCTGACACCGGGTGATGTCCACAACGTGATTCGAAACTTGATGTCCGTGATGCGTGAACAGTTGCTCAACAGCCGCACAGTACGTCTCGAAGGCTTGGGCACATTTACGATGATCGCCAAAGCCGGAGGAAAGGGAGTCGTGTTGGAAAGTAAAGTCAGCAGTTCGCAGATCGTTTCGCTGCGCTGTCAGTTTACTCCCGAATATACCCGTTCTGCCGATGGCGTCACTACCCGTGCACTGACTTCCGGAGTAGAATTTGTCCACGTCAAGGACGTAGCGGGCGGCTTTGTGGACGACGATGATAAAAATCATTCGGGAGGCGGAGACAACCCCGGCGGAGGAAGCACTCCCGGAGGCGACGACGATGAGGCTCCGGACCCAACCGTTTAATGAGGCTGAATCGCTGACTCACTAATGCATGATCGGTTCCCTTATTAAATTGCTCCATTCACTCTGTTTTTTAACTCTAAAGAAGGAAGCTATGAAATTATTTTTAGAAAAGTTATTGGATATTTTGGAAGCACTCTTGCGCTTCCGTCGTCGGAAAGCTAAAAAGACGGGAGATTCATAAACCGACCTCCTCTCTTAAAAACTAGAGAATCCCCTTTTATTTAAAACCGTATCTGTCTATGATATGGGGTTGAATAAAGGGGATTTTTGTATGGGAAAGTAATAGGTAATTGTATAGTAATAGGTAGTGGAATTTAATTCATTTCATTTCTTGTGCGAAATGATTCATACCTGCTCTGAGATGTAGGATTTATGGAAAAGTGTAGTATAAAAGGTCCAATGAACAAACGGTTTATCAAAAAAATGGGGTCACCTATATCCCTGTTTACTACATTATGTTTTTTGAGCCCGATAATGCGGTAGTTGGAGAATTTTGACATCTATAAAGGAATATCCCGGCAGATCGGATACCGCCCAACCGCCCAATCATAAAAAGGGCTGCCCCAATTCTACTTGGGAGCAGCCCTTCTTGCTTTTTCCGGTTTATCTCTAATGCATTTTATTTAATCAGATAGACTTTTTGAAGATAAACCCTTTTGTTGTGTGCTTTTGGGGGATGAGCCACCTTACGGCATTTCTGTTTCCATCTGGAATTTCCGGCTTACCTTCATCAGGTTAATGATGTAAGTCACTACATTTTGAGCTTCCTGCACCATGGTCAGATAAACCATACTTACCCGGATACTGCCCGACTGGCTTTGGATGCGCTGCAACTCTTTGCGTTTCAGTTGCGATAGCTGTCCGTTGAGGTCGTTGGCACGGCGGATTTCCTCTTCCATATTCTGATAATCGTTGTTTTCCAACTTCTTGCGGCATTGCTGAATCAGATAAGTGATGTCCTCGGTCACGTCGCTGAATTCACCTTTCTGAATGGCGTCGAGCGGGTTGAAGTTGTTGTCGATGTGTTCAAGACACGGTTCGCAGAGGCGCGAGATGCTGTACACCAGTTCGCTGGCGAAGTCGTTGCCTTGATAGTAGTAGAGTCCTTTTTCGAGCACGGTGTTGTTGTCGAGGCGGCACATGGCAACGGTTCCGGTGCGTTTCATCTGCTTGATGAGCTGCTTTTCGAATTTCGTGGAACCCATGGCACGACGCAGTCCGCGCAGGTTTTCGTGTATAAAGGAGGTGACGGTCAGTTCGAAATTCGTTTCGGCGTACTCCAGCACTTTGGCGAGTTCTTCGCGGGTATGTTTACGCATCAGTTGCAGCGCTTCTTCGCTGTCGGCGGTCTGCATGAGTTGTTTCAGCGTTTCGTTGCCTTTCTCTTTCGCCTTGCGTTTCTTATACATCACCTGGCTGCGGATGAGGATGAAAATCGCTATTCCGATCAGTGCGATGATGGAGATGTTGCCGCCGTAGTGCAGCACGAGGGCTACGAAGAAGCAGATGGTGAAGGCGGCTCCGGCAGTGATGAACCAGCCGCCGATGACGCTCAGAACGCCTGTGATACGGTAAACGGCGGAGTCACGTCCCCATGCACGGTCGGCGAGCGACGTACCCATTGCTACCATGAAGGTGACGTAGGTGGTAGAGAGCGGCAGTTTCAGCGACGTTCCCAAGGCGATGAGCAGCCCGGCGAGGACGAGGTTGACAGAGGCGCGGACGAGGTCGAAAGCGGCTCCGTCGGCTATGATGGCTTCGTTTTTGCGGAAACGGGAGTTGATCCACTGCTTCGTGCTTTCGGGCATGATGCGGGAGGTGCCGTTGGCAAGTGTCATGCTGAAACGTACCAGTGTGCGTGCCATCGGGGTACTTCCGAAGTTCTCTTCTCCTTCATCCTGACGGGAGAGGTCTACCGAGGTTTTGATGACGGCGTGCGCCTTTTTGGAGGTGCAGAGGGCGTAGACCATGATGGCGCCGGCACCGATAAGGAAGTACCACGGTGTCTTGGCGGGGCCTAGCAGCGAGGTCATCAGGAAGCTGTCCGGACTTGCTCCGGCTCCGTTGGTGGTGTAGTCTATGAAGGAGGAGTAGCCTGCGAGGGGGACTCCGATGAAGTTGACGAGGTCGTTGCCGGCGAAGGCGAGGGCGAGAGCAAAGGTGCCCATCAGCACCACTACTTTGAAAACGTTGACTTTGAGCCAGTGCAGCACTTGCATCAGTGCCGTGAAGAAGACGAAGAAGCTGGCGATGAGCAGCAGCGTGTTGTCCTGTATCCACTGTTTGTTTTCGGGGGTCATGAAGGAGCTGTCTTTCAGCCCTTTGATCAGCATGAAGTAGATGATGGAGGTGGCGGCGATCCCACCGAAAAGGCCGATGCTGTATTTGATGTTTTTCGTGTAATTGAACGTGAAAACGATGCGGGCGAGCCACTGTACTAACATACCGAAGAAGAAGGCGATGGCTACGGACACGAAAATGGCCATGATCACGGAAAGTGCTTTGTCGGTGTTGATCAGATCGCCCAACGCAAGGGTGGCGTCATTGTTTACTTTGATCAGGGAGAGGGCGAAAGTTCCTCCGAGCAGCTCGAAGACCAGTGAGACGGTCGTGGAGGTGGGCATGCCCATAGAGTTGAAGACGTCCAGAAGGACTACGTCGGTCAGCATGACGGCGAGCAGTATACACATGATTTCGGCAAAGTAGAAATGCTCGGGCTGATAGATTCCGTGACGGGCTATATCCATCATGCCATTGGACAGGGATGCGCCAATGAAAATACCGATCCCGGCTATGAAAAGAATGGTTTTGAACGAAGCGGCCTTGGCGCCTACCGCCGAATTCAGAAAGTTGACTGCATCATTACTGACTCCGACGATGAGATCGAACACGGCCAGCACGAACAGGAAAATGATAATGCATAAGTAAATTGTCTCCATAAAGAAAGTTGTGTATGTTATTTCTGGGTGCAAAGGACGGGGTTTGAGGTTGCAGGGGGATGTCATACATGTTACATTTGTGTTACAACGTTCTTTCTTTTGTCTTGAAACAAAAGAAAGAACCAAAGAAAAATTCAAGGCTTACTTTTTTCTCCTACTCGCTTCCTTCACTACGCTAAAGGGCAGAAACTCGCTCCGCTCAAACAGTCTACCCTTCTTAACGCTCCGTTGCGGGCGCTCGCTTGACGGAGAAAAAAGTAGGCCGGGGGACCGTGCGGGTGGGGTGGAGCGGGGGGAGGTGATGTGTGAGGTGGCATGTGAGGGATGTGGGAGGTGATGTGTGAGGGGGGTGGGAGTTTTGGGATCAATCCGAGAAAAAAGGTTGTTTCCAGTTTGTTTCTTTCGAATGAAAAATGAATCAAACAGTAGTATCTCTATTGGGGGGTGACTAAAAAGTCGATTCTATCTCTATTCTCCTCCTTCGGGAAGGAGGAGTGGTCGAAGACCGAGGTGGTAGGAGAAATAATGTTTGTTCCTATTTCTTTGTAAATAACAGGATTATGTATTCACCTACCACCTCCCCCTACGGGTACTCCTCCTTCCCGAAGGAGGAGATTGTAAGATACTATTGACTATCATTTAATTCAAAACTGTAAAGTATGGAGCCAAAACTGGGTTTTCGGACTGCCCGAGTTTTGTCATGGAAATGATAAAAGTGTGACGGTTGTGTTGTAATATATTGAATTGCTTGTAAATATTTAATTTTATATTATTTGTCGAAGATTTTATTTGTATGGGTGTTTTTTCGTCCGAAAAAACTTCTTGCCTACGAAGGCTTTGCCCCTCGTCCCGTGATGTTAGTCAGATAACTGCTGACAAAGAATATTGTCGAAGGGGAATCGGCTAATTGCTTTTTCAGAAGATGAACGAAAGCAATAAGCACGATTCTGTTAAGATTATCAAGACTGACATTGGGTGTAGCTCAATGACTGCTTTCCTCCGGTCGAAAAACATCGGACCGGAGGGCAAGCAGTTGGAGATGATCAAAAAGTTATGAGTGCTGCGCTTCCTGCGCTTTTTTACTCAGCCATTCATAAAAATCGTATTGGGCACGGACAGCAGGGGTGCCGGACGCTCTTTTTTTGAATACGTTTTGCAGTTTGTCGTCTACCCAACAGGCTTTTTGGTTGTCAGCGAGCTGGATATGGAGCATTTCGATCAGACTGGCGCGCAGGTCAGGGTCGAGGATGGGGGTGACGGCTTCGATACGGCGGTAGAGGTTGCGGCGCATCCAGTCGGGCGAGCCCATGTATATTTTGGGGTGCCCTTCGTTGCCGAAATACCAGATGCGGGCGTGCTCCAGAAAACTGTCGACAATGCGGGTGACACGGATGTTACGGCTGTATGACTGCTCCGGTATGAGGCAGCAGATGCCGCGGACGATGAGGTCGATCTGCACGCCGTGTTCGGAGGCCTCGTAGAGTCGGTCGATCATTGCGGGGTCTTGGAGGGCGTTCATTTTGAGGATGATACGTCCGCCTTTGCCTTGGTCGGCAAGGGATATTTCACGGTCGATGAGGCGGTTCAGTTCCGGTATGAGGTTGAAGCGGGCGACGAGGAGAGTGGTGAATTTCGGGTCTTCCTTGCCTTGCAGGGTGCGGAATAGGTTGTAAAGGTCGTTCACTATTTCCTTGCGGCAGGTGAAAAGTCCACAGTCGGCGTATAGGGTGGCGGTCTTTTCGTTGAAGTTGCCCGTGCTGATGTAGGCGTAGCTGGGGATTTTCTCTCCATTCAGTCCGCGGCGACGGACGAGGGCCACTTTGGCGTGTACTTTTAGTCCGGGGATGCTGTAAATGATTTTGATGCCGGCGGCTTGCATCATTTCGGCGGTGGCGAGGTTGTTCTCTTCGTCGAAACGGGCTTTGAGCTCGACAAATACGGTGACTTTCTTGCCGTTCTGCGCGGCGGCTATCAAGGTGTTGATGACGGCTGAGTTTTCGGCTACACGGTATTGGGTGACCATGATTTCGCGCGTCTCCGGATTGTGCACTGCTTCGTAGAGGAAATGGGTGAAATGCTCGAAAGAGTGGTACGGGTAATACAGCAGCAGATCCTTTTGGGCGACGTAGTTGAAGATCGATTCTTTTTCGTCGAGGATGTTCAGCTTCATCGGTTGCGGCTTTTCGATGCGGCGGAGAGACTTGTTCGGGTTGGGCAGGTGGCGCAGGTCTTCGAGGTTCAGGTGCTTGTCGCCGGGGACGAGTTCGTCACGGTGGATGCGGAAGGCGTCGACCAGAAAGTCGAGGAAGTCTTGCGGCATGGCACGGTCGTAGACAAAGCGGCAGACGTCGCCTATCTTGCGTTTTTTTACCTTCTTTTTCAGTTGAGCTACGAGGTCGGCGCTGCTGGCGGTGTCGTCTATCAGAATGTCGGCGTCACGGGATATTTTGATGCAGTAGCTCGAATCGACGTCGTAGCCGGGGAAAATAAGGTTGAGGTTCGCTTTGATGATGTCCTCGGTGAACATGATGTAATAGTTGTCTCCACGGGGCGGAAGTTCGATGAAACGGGGCACTTTGGCGTACGGCTGCTTCATGACGAAATAGAAAGGCTGCCGGTTGGCGGGGTTCCTGTTTTCCTTCGGATAGAGGCGGATGGCGAGGTAGAGCCGGTTGTCTCGCAGAAAAGAGACGATTTTGTCTTTCGATACGGGCACGGGTTGCAGGTAGGGGAAGATTTCTTCCCGGAAAAAGTCCTTGATAAACTGCTGGTGAAACGGTTCCACGTGTCTGTCCTGGTAGAAGATGATGTGGTTTTTGCGCAGGGCGGGCAGTATCTTTTCTTCGTAAATGCGTACACGGTCGTCCAGCTGGCGGTTTACTTCGTGGTTGATTTCTTCCACGAGTTCGCGGGCGGATTGTACGGTTTCTTCATCGCTCTCCGTTGCGCCGGATGCTACGGCCTTGTGGTCCGCCACCCGGATTTTGTAAAACTCTTCCAGATTGGAGGAGTAGATGGAGATGAAATTGATGCGCTCGTATAGCGGCAGGTGCTCATCCAGCGCTTCGAGCAACACCCGATAGTTGAATGAGAGCCAGCTGATATCACGTTTGAAATAATTATATTTGCTTTCCATGTGCTTTAAGATTTTCCCAAATATAGTATCTTTGCAAGACTAAACAAAGAAAATTATGACAAGAATTGGATTATTGTCCGATACCCACGCTTATTGGGACGAAAAATATCTCGAATATTTTGAATCGTGCGACGAAATCTGGCATGCCGGAGATATCGGTTCGGTAGAAGTAGCCGAGAAGTTGGCGGCTTTCCGGCCCCTGCGGGCAGTTTACGGCAACATAGACGGGCAAGAAATACGGAAGATGTTCCCGCAGGTGAACCGCTTCACGGTGGACGGAGCGGAAGTGCTGATCAAGCATATCGGCGGGTATCCGGGCAAGTACGACCCTTCGGTTATCGGCAGTTTGATGGCCCGTCCGCCGAAACTTTTCATCAGCGGACACTCCCATATATTAAAGGTGAAATACGACAAAACGTTGGACATGTTGCACATCAATCCCGGAGCCGCAGGGATGTCCGGTTTCCATAAAGTGCGGACAATGGTGCGCTTTGTCATCGACAACGGAACGTTCAAAGACCTCGAAGTTATTGAACTGGCAGGATAGATTTCTTACAATTCATTTTGTCACGTCAGATTTCTTTCCGACCTTTGCACACAGTAAAATGAATAACTCAGACGACAATGAAAGGAATTATTCTGGCCGGTGGAAGCGCCACTCGTCTTTATCCGCTTTCCAAAGCGATTTCCAAACAAATCATGCCTGTATACGACAAGCCGATGATCTATTATCCGCTGTCTACGCTTATGCTGGCAGGGATACGGGAGGTCTTGGTCATCTCTACTCCGCGTGATTTGCCGATGTTTCGGGACTTGTTGGGCTCAGGTGAGGAGCTCGGGATGTCTTTCTCTTACAAAATACAGGAGCAGCCTAACGGACTGGCACAAGCCTTTGTGTTGGGAGCTGATTTCTTGAACGGTGAGGCAGGTTGTCTGATTCTTGGGGACAATATGTTTTATGGACAAGGGTTTTCCGCTATGCTCCGGCGTGCTGCCGGTGTGGAGAAGGGAGCCTGCATCTTCGGCTATTATGTGAAAGATCCTCGGGCTTACGGTGTAGTGGAGTTCGACGAACAAGGCAAAGTGATTTCTCTGGAAGAAAAGCCACTGGTGCCGAAAAGTAATTATGCCGTTCCCGGACTTTATTTCTACGACGCTACCGTGACGGAAAAAGCGGCTTCGCTCCGCCCTTCGGCACGTGGAGAATATGAGATAACGGACCTGAACCGCCTGTACCTCGAAGAAGGAACACTGAACGTGGAACTGTTCGGTCGCGGATTCGCGTGGCTGGATACCGGAAACTGCGACAGCCTGCTCGAAGCCTCCAACTTCGTGGCTACCATTCAGAACCGGCAAGGTTTCTACGTCAGCTGTATCGAAGAGATAGCCTGGCGGCAAGGATGGATTTCGTCCGGACAATTGCTGCTGCTCGGACAGAAACTCGAAAAGACCGAATACGGTAAATACCTGATAGAACTGTCTAAACAACCCTTGAAATAAACATAAATAATCATATATGAAAACTTATCTGGTGACCGGTGCCGCAGGATTTATTGGCGCCAATTATATTAAGTATATCTTGGCCAAGCACAGCGATATAAAAGTGGTGGTTCTTGACGCCCTGACGTATGCGGGTAATCTGGGAACTATTGCCAAAGATATCGATAACGAACGTTGTTTCTTTATCAAAGGAGACATTTGCAGCCGCGAAGTGGTGGACAGCCTTTTTGCCGAATACCGTTTCGACTATGTCGTGAACTTCGCTGCCGAAAGCCATGTAGACCGCAGTATCGAAAACCCGCAACTGTTTCTGATCACCAACATCCTCGGTACGCAGAATCTGCTGGATTGTGCCCGCCGTGCCTGGGTGATGGGTAAGGACGAACAGGGATATCCTACCTGGAGAAAAGGAGTGCGCTACCATCAGGTATCTACCGACGAGGTGTACGGCTCACTCGGTGCGGAAGGCTACTTCACGGAAGAAACCCCGCTTTGTCCGCACAGCCCGTACAGCGCTTCGAAAACCAGTGCCGACATGGTAGTCATGGCTTATCACGACACTTATAAAATGCCGGTAACGATCACCCGCTGTTCCAACAACTACGGCCCCTATCATTTTCCCGAAAAACTGATTCCACTGATTATCAAGAATATACTCGAAGGCAAACATCTGCCTGTCTACGGTGACGGAAGCAACGTGCGCGACTGGCTTTACGTAGAAGACCACTGCAAAGCGATCGACTTGGTAGTGCGCGAAGGCAAAGAGGGCGAAGTGTACAACGTAGGCGGTCACAACGAAGAAACCAATCTTGAAATTGTGAAGCTGACCATTGCCACTATCCGTAAACTAATGACCGAGAAACCGGAATATCGTCAGGTTCTCAAAAAGAAAGTGAAAGGCGAAGACGGAGAAATCTCCGTTGACTGGATCAACAACGATCTGATCACTTTTGTCAAAGACCGTCTGGGACACGACCAGCGTTATGCCATTGATCCTACAAAGATCACGAACGCTTTGGGCTGGTATCCCGAAACGAAATTTGAAGATGGCATCGTGAAGACAATCGTATGGTATCTTGAAAATCAGGACTGGGTGGAAGAGGTGACCAGCGGAGATTATCAAGGCTATTACGAAAAGATGTACGGAAAATAAATCAATGCCGGATCAAGAATCCTATTGATAGCAAAATACCCATTAACAGCATATTACGTGAAGTTTCACCTAATATGCTGTTTAATTTTTTACCACTGTGAATCTGCACCATCCGTCTCCATGTGAGGACATGAGGAATCAGATAGAGTAACGGAAGAAGTGCAGCAAATACGTGTCCTTCGAAGAAAAACCAGAAGCACAGAAGGCTTGCTGCCACCCCCAGCATCAAATAAAGATAACGCCCAAACTTCTCGCCAAAACGAACGATGACCGTCCGCTTTCCGCTCCGTGCATCCGCTTCACGGTCACGGTAATTGTTGACTACCAGCAAGGTATCAATCAGCAGTCCGCAGATCAGAGAGGCTACCGTTGTGTCCGAAGTCCATGTCAGCGCCTGCACGTAGTACGTTCCGCCCACGGGGACGAATCCGAAAAATACGATGACCAGAACATCGCCCCAGCCATTGTAGGATAATGGATAAGGGCCTGTGGTATAAAGGAAAGCGAAGAGTACGCAGAGAAGCCCTACTATGATCAGCTCCCATCCGGCATAAAACAGCAGCGCAGATCCGATCAGACAGGCAAATAGAACGGTGACGATAATTCCGTTTCGCATGGCTCTCGGTGAAATCCAGCCTTGTGCACAGGCTCGTTCCGGTCCCAGCCGGTCTTCGCGGTCGGTTCCTTTGAGGTAGTCGAAGAGGTCGTTGATAAAATTGGCGGCAATTTGCATCAGACTGGCGAACAGGCAGCAGATAAGGGCCGGCAACCATTGAAAATGTCCATCCATATAAGCAAGTGCGCTACCGATCATGACCGGCGTAATGGCTCCTGTCAGAGTTTTGGGACGTGCTGCTAATATCCACGCACGCAGCGAGTTACGCTTTACTTCTTCCATGCTTTAATATATAATAATAAGTTTTGACGGACAAAGATACATGATTTTTCCTATCTTTGCGCCTCAAATAGTGGGGGAATGTGTTATATATAGAAGAAAATAAACCAAAGAAGATGAAAAAAATAAATTACCTGTTCATAATATTCGTATTATTCCTGTTCGTATCTTGTAAGTCAAAGAAGAATGTCGTATCGACCCTGCCTCGTCCTGTGCTCAATGTCGATTCCGTCCGCCCGGACAGCTCCACCGCTATCGACGGCCTGTTTGCTCCGGATCACTCTCAGCTTGCCGACTTGAACGTTTCGACGAAGAAGCAGAAGAATACGGCGAAGAAAGAGGCTGTGACCGAGCAGGAAGAACGTAATTTAGTACTTCGCGGAACGAAGATCACGTCTTCTACCGTGAACGTCCCTGCCACTTATAGCGGCATAGACCGTGTCGTAGAATATGACTTCACCCACCGTGATGTCCCCGAAGCCTTCGAAGGCTTCCGCATCGCCTTCATTTCCGACTTGCATTACAAGAGTCTGCTGAAAGAGAAAGGCTTGAACAATCTCGTCGATCTTTTGATCGCCCAGAAGCCGGACGTCTTGCTGATGGGAGGAGACTATCAGGAAGGCTGTGAATACGTAGAACCGTTATTTGCCGCATTGGCCCGTGTGAAAACACCGATGGGAACTTTCGGAGTAATGGGAAATAATGACTATGAACGCTGTCATGACGAAATAATCCGCACGATGAAGCATTACGGGATGCGTCCGCTGGAACACGAAGTCGATACATTACGCAAAGACGGCCAGCAGATTATCCTTGCCGGAGTGCGCAATCCTTTCGACTTGAAACAAAATGGGGTGTCGCCCACGCTGGCACTTTCTCCCAGCGACTTCGTCATCTTGTTGGTGCACACTCCCGACTACGTGGAGGATGTTTCGGTGGCCAACACGGACATCGCTTTGGCGGGACATACTCATGGTGGACAGGTACGCGTATTTGGTTACGCCCCGATACAGAACTCCCACTACGGCACCCGCTTTCTGACCGGACTGGCGTACAATTCAACCAAAATGCCATTGATTGTTACTAATGGGATCGGTACTTCTCAGATGCCTGTACGAATCGGTGCTCCGGCAGAAATCATAATGATTACGCTTCATCGTCTCAAAGAGTAGATACACTTTTAGGTACGACTTTCTGATGAACTCCACACTTTTAGGTACGACTTTTTGTGTTATTAGCACATTTTTATGCATGACTTTTTGTTCTTTTCTATTCAGTTGCTTATATTTGCAGTTCATAAATCGTTGATTATAAAAGAATAAATATGAGAAGAGATGCAATGCAACAGTTATATGACTGGAAGGAGAAGACAACACGGAAACCTTTGATTGTTCGTGGTGCCCGGCAGGTGGGGAAGACATGGTTGATGAAAGAATTTGCATCATCAGCTTACAGACAGTTTGCTTACATCAATTTTGAGGATAACGAAGTGATGAAAGATGTTTTTCAGAAAGACTTTGATGTCGAGCGCATTCTGATGGCTATTCAATTAGTGACCGGCATCGTAGTAGATACTGAGACATTAATTATTTTTGATGAAATTCAGGAAGCGCCTCGCGGATTGACGGCATTGAAGTATTTTCAAGAAAAAGCTCCTCAGTATCATGTGGTTGCAGCAGGTTCCCTCCTTGGCATTGCCATGCATAGCAATGATTCTTTTCCCGTCGGGAAGGTCGATTTTATGGATTTATATCCTCTTTCTTTTTCGGAGTTTTTGGAGGCTGTCGGGCAAGAGGCTTTTGCCCGTTTACTTGCAAAAAAAGACTGGGGGCTGATCGCTGCTTTTCGTTCTAAATTGATAGATTTGCTCAAACAGTATTATTATGTCGGAGGAATGCCTGAAGTTGTGAATGCCTTTATTAATCATAAAGACTATGCCGAAGTGCGACAGCTACAGCAGACAATTCTGGATTCTTATGATCGTGATTTCTCCAAACATGCTCCTATTGCCGAAGTGCCTCGGATTCGTATGATTTGGCGTTCTGTTCCGGCTCAATTGGCTAAGGAAAATAAGAAGTTTATTTATGGTGTCGTGAAGGAAGGAGCCAGAGCGAAAGATTTTGAGTTGGCTATTGAGTGGCTGATTGATGCAGGACTTATTTACAAGGTTAGCCGAGTGAAAAAAGCCGGAATCCCATTGTCGGCTTATGAGGACTTTTCGGCATTTAAATTATTTTTGTTAGATACCGGATTAATGGGAGCTATGAGCGGGCTTCCACCGCAAGCGTTATTGGAGGGGAATGTGTTGTTTAGTGATTATAAAGGAGCTATTACAGAGCAGTATGTATTACAACAATTGAAGTCAGTGAAAGGACTGAGTATTTACTACTGGTCTTCGGATACATCCAGAGGAGAACTGGATTTCCTTTTACAAAAAGATGTTAGCGTCATCCCTGTTGAAGTAAAAGCTGAGGAAAATCTGCAATCGAAGAGTTTGCGTTTCTTCGTAGAGAAAAATGCGGGATTACACGGAGTACGATTTTCTATGTCAGATTATCGGAAGCAAGAGTGGATGATTAATTATCCGTTATACTCTGTCGGATATATTCTCTAATATACTCCCAAACCTTTGGATGCAAGAAGTATCTTACATCTTTCTTCTCATCAAGTGCCTGACGGATAAACGTCGAACTTATTTCAAAGGTAGGCGAATGGACCAGACGGACTGTTTCGGGCAGCCCGTTTTCATTTACCGGGAATCCGGGGCGGGGATAGATAAGAATACGGTTTTCTTTGATGATGCGCTCCGATTGATACCAGCGGTCGAAGCGGGCCCAGTTATCCGAGCCGATAATTAGGTAGAAGTCCCGTTCCGGATAGGTTTCATGTAGCTTTTCCAACGTATGTACGCTGTATGAAGGGCGGGGCAGATGAAACTCGAAGTCTGAAGAGCGGAAACGGGGATATTCTTCTGTGGCAAGTTCTACTAATCGGAGACGCAGGTCGTCCGGCCATAGCTCCGTTCCCGCTTTCAGTGGGTTTTGCGGGCTGACCATAAACCAAATTTCATCCAGTCCTTCATACTCGCAAAGATAGTTGGCCAAGGCCAGATGTCCGATGTGTACCGGATTGAATGACCCGCTGAAGATTCCGGTTTTTAGTTTTTGTCTTTTCAGAGACTCTTTCATTCCTTATTCAGAAATTCTTTGATAACTTTCAGTGTCTCAGCCTTTGCCGCCTCCAGATCATCATTGACGATGACACGATCAAACTGGGGAGCAAAAGTCATTTCGTATTCCGCCTTTGCGATGCGGCATTCGATTACTTCGGGCTCATCCGTGCCCCGACCCGTCAGTCGGCAACGGAGTTCTTCGATGGAGGGCGGCTGTACAAAGATGGACAATGCGCGGTCACCGTAATACTTTTTGATGTTGCATCCGCCTACTACATCCAAGTCGAATACCACGTTCTGCCCCTTTTCCAACTGCTTTTCCACTTGTTCTTTCAGCGTTCCGTAATACCGATCCTTGTATACTTCTTCGTATTCCAAAAACTCGTTGTTCTCAATGCGGCAACGGAACTCTTCGGGAGTAAGGAAGAAATATTCGACCCCGTGTTTCTCCGTCCCGCGCGGTGGGCGGCTGGTTGCAGAAATGGAGAACGCGAGATTTAAGTTCTGCGTCAGCAGATAGTTGATAATAGTCGATTTGCCCGAACCGGACGGGGCAGAAAAAATAATTAACTTGCCAGTCATTTGTTTAATTGAAAATTGAGAATTGAAAGTTGAAAGTTGAAAATCATACACTTGTCGACATTTTCAATTTTCAACTTTCAATTCTCTATTAAATAATTACATTACGTTCAGCACCTGTTCCTTGATCTGTTCCAGTTCATCTTTCATTTGCACAACGATTTTCTGCATTTCGGCATGGTTGGACTTGCTGCCAAGCGTATTGATTTCCCGTCCCATTTCCTGAGCGATGAAACCGAGCTTTTTGCCTTGTCCGTTGCCGCTTTCCAGCGTGCTGATGAAATATTTCAGGTGGTTGGTGAGGCGTTGTTTTTCCTCGTTGACATCCAGTTTTTCGATGTAATAAATCAATTCTTGTTCCAGTCGATTCTTGTCATAGTCCGTGTTCAGCGTCTTTTCGAGTGCGTCGGTGATACGTTCCTTGACTTTCTCCACCCGTTCTTTTTCGTAAGGAGTTATCTTTTCGAGCAACAGTGCGATGTTAGCTATCTTTTCGCGGAACTTCTTTTCCAGTGCGGCGCCTTCCTGTTTGCGGAAGTCCACCAGATGACCGATTGCTTCGAGAACGGTGGCACGTACCATTTCCCATTCTTCTTCTGTCAACTCTTGGATTTCAGTCTTAGACATAACGTCCGGCATACGGAGCAACGTTTGAAACCAGTCGGTGGGGACGGGGATGCCGAGATTTTCCGAGATCGCCTGAATCTGTTTGTAGTAGCCTTCCACCAACACTTGGTTGATAGGAGTCGCGCTTTCCGCACTCTCTTTTTTCTCTATCCAGAGGCTGAAGTCCACCTTTCCACGTTCCAGCATTTTGGAGATTTCGTTGCGGATTTCGATCTCTTTTTCACGATAAGCCGGAGCGATGCGAGTGGAAAGATCCATTGCTTTGCTGTTGAGCGACTTGATTTCTACGTTTATCTTTTTATCTGGAAGTTCGGCCGTAGCTTTGCCGTATCCTGTCATCGACTGTATCATATACTTAAAGTTTTGTGCAAAAGTACACGAATATTTTAAGAATTGGAAATAATCATGTAAATTTGTATGTATGTCTGATTATCAGAGACTTATGCGTACTGTTCTTAAAGTTAGTTCATATCTGTCCTAATAAACTAGTCGCAAATATAGCTATTTTCAATGATACATTTAAATAATAGTTGTAATAAAAGACTTTGATTGCAAAAAAATAATGCAAGAAGTATTAGGTTGATGAAATGTAAGATCTGATCTATTGGCTATTTTCATCATAAAATTATTATAGCTTGCAAAAGCGTGAGTGAATATTCCATTAGGCAATAGAGATTATAAAAAAAGGAAAAAAGATTTTGAGGAAGTAAAATAACAGCTAAGGGAATTACAAAACTGCCAATTTGGCATATTTATAAAAAAAGAGCACGTTATGCAAAACGGAACCCCTCTTTTTCACTATATACAGTGAATGTATATAGCAAGTAGCAGTAACATAGCGCATTAGTTAATATTAGTACTTACAGGGTTGTTACGAAAAAAGCTATTTTGATAGCAATAATAACCTTTTTTTGGCAAAAAGCACTATTCGGATGTAGTGATTCATGTAGTCCGGTAAGGCACTTGAATTTGAAGCCAATTAAGTACAAATTAAAAACTGATGCGCTATGTTTACAATTAACATCAAGGGTAAGGATAACCCCAAAGACCCCCGATTAGTAAAACTGGAGATGGTATTTTTCAGAACCGGTTACGCCAGAGTAACAAAGGTAATCAATATCACCGGCTCCGCAAAAGAGTGGGACAATCAGACTCAACAATTCAAATCTAAAAGTACGGAAGCGACTGAGAAGAACAAACGTCTGCTCGAATTGAAATCAAACTACTTGAAAATTGCAGAGGAGTGGGAAGCGGAAGGGAAATCATGGTCACCTGTTCAATGGTCTCATTGCTTCGATGTCACGGAAAATAAGAAGAAAGAGGCAAAAGTCCTTTCTGTTGCGACAGCATTGGATTCAATCATCGAGAATATGCTATCTCGTGAGCGTATAAAGAACGGCAAGGTAATAAGTAGTGTTGGTACTGCAAAAAATTATCGAGATCTACGAACTACCCTTACTCAATTCACTAAACAAAAATATGACCGTGCTTTATCCAGTTACTACTTTAATGAAATTACGGCTGACTTTGTTAATGATTACGCATTTTTCCTTGAGAAGCGAGGTCTTGAGAATGGTAATAACGGTGGATTAGAGACTCGACTACGAAGATTCTACGGTCTACTATATTATGCGACTAAGATGAACATACCGGATATAGATCTCACCGTATTCGAGCGTGCCCGACCTAAAATGAAATCCAAGGAATTTATTCCCAAAACCCTCTCCAAGGATGTCATTGATAAAATAGAGAAACTGGATCGTAACCTTTTAAGCCGACTGGAGTCTTTCTACGTTGACCTGTTTTTATTCAGTTACTATACCGGAGGAATGGCTAATATTGATGTTGCATACCTGACTTGGGATTGTGTTGATAAAGATGGCAATCTGAACTATGAACGAATAAAATTCCCCAAAAGGGCTTGTATGAATTTTAATTCCAAAGCAAGGGCAATCGTTGAACGATATAAGGACAAGTGCTATGGTAACTACATGCTACCTGTATTCTCGGTAAAACACAATACGGAAGCAAAACAACGAGGGCGATTGAAGCGGCTTTATTGCAACCTAAACTTAGCCTTAAGAAAAGTTCAGGACCTGATTAAAAGTGATGAGAAAATCACATGGTATGCAGCGCGTGGAACATTTATTACAGAAATGCTTGCAGCTGATATTCCACCCGTAGAAGTAGCAGAAATGGCAGGCAATAGCCCTAATACTATTTACAAGCACTACTACAAGAATACGAATAAAGATCAAACATTTAAAAGAGCTAATGCTGTGTTGGGCTGTAAATAACATGTTTTTTGTATCTTTGTCATCAAATATGTATAAACTAACATTATAAGAAAAATGAAAGAACTAATTGAAAAGCTCGAAGCCGCTTTTACGGCTTTCAAGACTGACGCTACGGCTCAGGCGGAAAATGGGAACAAAGCAGCGGGAACTCGTGCTCGCAAGTCTTCTTTGGAGATTGAAAAGGCTATGAAAGAGTTTCGCAAAGCGTCATTGGAAGAGTCTAAGAAATAAGGCTCTGAAAATATCCGAAAACAAGAAAGGACATCAAGTGATGTCCTTTTACTATTTTATCATCTTTCGCACAATCCAGAGAATGGCTACAAACAATAAAAATGAAAATAGTCCGATTGTGATGGCTGAAAGCCATATCGGAAAACCTAATCCAAAGCCCAAAGCAAAGGCAGCTCCTTTTATAAACTCCCACGGATTAACAGAACTAAACAAGAACGTGTCACTCTGAGGAGCGTTAAGATACGAAAGCCCACAAAACAGCAACACCAATCCCGCGACTGATATTGCCATTGTTTTCATGTTATATCTCGTTATATTATTCAATTACTTTGTTTCCTTGATAGACTTTTGAAAATCCTTAGCAGGTTTGAATGCCGGAATGTTGTGAGCCGGAATGGTAATCGTTGTATTCTTGGAGATATTGCGTGCTACTTTCTCGGCACGACGTTTAATCAAGAACGTTCCGAAGCCTCTCAGGTAAACGTTCTCACCCGAAGCCATAGAGCCTTTTACGCTCTCCATAAAGCCTTCGATTACTGTGGCAACCGTAGTCTTGTCTACTCCGGTCGATTTAGCTATTTCGCTAATGATGTCTGCTTTGGTCATAATTAATTCGATTTATTATGCTGCAAATATAGCATAACTAACTGGAAAACAAAAAAGACTAACTACGACGGACCTACTGTTTTCGGGAAACCCACGAGGCATTCATCGGAATAAATAGACGCTCTGTATGTAATGTCGTTCATCAGAGTAAATACCAAATATTCGCCAGACAGTTCCACCGTTTTGATATTCGTAAATGGCACAGGAATAGGCTGTTGGTCACCATAAAATAACAACCCTTCACGACCATATCGGAAGCTTGTTACAAACGGAAATCTCTGTAAATACCGTTTTGCAAAATGAGATATGGTGAAATAATTTTTCAATTCGTCATAAATATTGAGAACTTCCAACCCATAAATCCGTGCTTTCCTCACGGTTGAAGCAGTGCCGCTACGAGGCCTGCCGCTATCGTATGCGATAATCTCACTACTATTGGCTATCATCCAGTCATTGCGCTTGTGATAGGCATCTTTGTCGTAATCTCCACAGGTGATAAATTCCTGATGGTCGGCGGCTCTAAATATTGCTTTGTAGCGTAGTTTATCCTTCTCGCCATACATGAGTTCTTGCCCCTGAAATGGAATTGCTACGATCAAGCGGACATCTGAGTACATTTTTCGAAGTTTTAGCACCTCTTCGGCACAAAGAGTATCCCAGCCGATTTCCATCCCAGAGATAAAATTCGTCTTCCCTTCTCGGTAGCAATCTTCAAGACAAAATGAAAGTTCTGTTCGAATTACGTTTTCAAGGTTTGCATCAGGAAGATTTTCTAATGTTGTGAGTGTGCGATTTCCGGCGAAGGACACCGTCTTTTCTTTGGTAGTCATCATAACATTGTTGGTATACTTGGTTAACATTTATAATGGTTAAACCGTACCGCAAACAAAGAAGCACGGAAACCGACAAGACCTCCCAAGGTGCGACCAAGCAACCTACAAGACACAAGCCAGCCCCGTGCTATATCAGCTCGTGCTACTTAATGTCTTGTTGCTATTTTATTCTCTCAATTCTTGGTCGCTTCTGGGAGGTTTAAACAGCAATCGATATGTTTTAATGAATATTTACATAGGCATTTTCTCTTCTATTAAAGTACAAAGTTAAACAAATCTTCTGATTTATCGTCAAGTTATCAGATAATTATGTCAGCCACGGATTTTTGTACGGGTCATAATCGGTCTGAAAAGTCGACAGTTGCCAATCCGTCACGGGTTTGTTATCCTCCGCCAGTTTTCGGGGTATCTGAGGGTTTAGTCGTAATTTCGAAGCATCGTTCAGCCACTTCATCGATTCCTCGTGGTCTTTCAACCGTACCGTACTTACATTGTTTGGAGCAATCAACTTCGTGAGTCCATAGATAGCCAGTCGCACCATATGTTTTTTGATGTTGTAGTTGCGAGGGTCGTTCAACGTTATGTTGTGCCCAACGATAGGCACATCGGCATTTATGTCCATTCCCGGGTAGAATACTTTGCTCTCATAGACCACGTATTCGTGACTTTCCAGCTCATAATTGTTGTAAGCCGGGTCATAGTCGGCAACAGCACCCCAACAGGGAGAGTCAAACGGATTGATATTATTATCAAATTCTTCGAACGTCATCAACGTATAAAACGCACCGTTGAAGGAGACTACCTCCCAGAGATTATACTCAATCGGCAACCATTCAGTTGTCTCTTTCTCCAACCAGCCCACCACCATCGGAATACGAATATCTCCGAACTTATAGCCATTGTCGGCTTTACAGATATATGCCACATCGTTGTAGGTCACAATATCGCCCTCATAATATGTACCGAACTGGGAATATTGTGTAATAGGCTTTTCTTCGGGGTTCAACGACACATATTCCTCCCAGTACACCAATATCGAAGGCACTTTATAGCCGCTTATCGAGCGGATAATCTCATAGATGCGTCCTTCCCAATAGATGAACGCACCCACAGGGAAAGTTATTCTACGGTCGTGCTCGGCAATATATTTCCCTTTGCTAAGTTCCTGTTCAATCTCATAGTTCTCGCTGAGGTTTTCGATGATGCTCATCTCGGCAGATTCCTCTGCCTGAGCAAAGCGGTCGGAATTGCCTCGTGTCATTTGCGCAAGGGCTTCGGCGGTAATCACGCCCAAGTAATCATTATCATTTAGAAATCGTCTGTACATATTCGTCTTTTAATAGTTAAATCCATCATATACTGCGGGAGTGGTCGCAATGATACTTCCGTTGCTCTCACCACTCTTGAACTTATACCAGCTATCCCTGAGATAGTAGCAAAGCAGATAGTCCAAGCAATCCGACAAGTGACCGTACTTCTCATATTTTACGCCTGTCTTCGGGTCGGTTACTTTCTGTTTACACTTGGTGCCGTCCTCGTTTTTGAGCTGGTAAATCAAGTCCTCCGTCAGCTTTCGGCATTTCAGGTCTATCTCAATCGTCCAGCCGTTGTAGCCCGTGAATAGTTCGTTTACAAACTCGCATCTCGTAACTTGTGGCGGTTGTTTTCTCAACAGTTTCAACTTTGGTCGGAGAACGCCTTTACCGAACGTATCAAGAATCACCGTATAGTTATTGATGCCATCTTCGGTGGTTGTCGAGCGTTGCAGTCCTGATGGGTCGCCTGTTACATCCACACCGCCTATATGCTTCTCTCGATAGAGCTTCTGTTGGACTCGTCGAGACAATGCCGGAGTGTTATTCTCCTTGTCCTGTGGCTTTCCAAGTATCTCTTCCAGTACATAGACCTTCTTGTTTTCGTAGTCTATCTGCGCAGACAAAACCGACATCTGGGGAGCCACGTTAAAGTCCCATACCGTGATAAGCGGTTTGGTCGGGTCATACGCACGCTCTTTCAGTCCTGAGATAAGATGCTTCGCTCCATCAAAGCGATTGTAGATTGCCATATCGTTGGCTTCCACAAAATCCCAGTTACCATACAGCAGACGTTCCTTGGTGGCTTGGTCTGAAATCTTATTCAGTGCCGCTTCGTATGTCTGACGGAATCCAATATCCGGATTATCAAACACACTGAATGGAATGTAATATTCTCCTTCTCGTGTTTCCACCTTATCACCATTGTCGTCCTGTACAAATCGGCTACGCACCCAGTTGGTAGTTGGGTTTGTAGTGAGTAGCATTTTAGAGACTTTCAGAGTTTCGTGTACTTTCCAGCGTATACGAGAGAACAGAACTTCAATGGCTTTCTGGGATACTTCTGATACTTCATCGACTCCTGCCGCAGAGATCTCGATACTGCCAAACCTCTCAAAATTTGGATCGGAAGGCAAATCGGCCATCTCCAGCATTAATATCATAGAGCCATTCCAAAAAAGAATTGTTCCTGAAAGATTATTTATCCTATAATGAACATCTTCTATGAGATGAAAGCCCTTTATAATCACAAGGATGGTTCTCCACGTAGATTCTCTAAGGCTTTTCAACGTTTTTCGAGCCACTGCTGCCCTGAAATCAGGATATCTCATACAGCAACTAACTAACCACATACTAAGCAGATAGCTTTTGCCTCCACCTGCGCTTCCGCCTCCAAGAACAAGTTGCGGAATATTGTTATTGCCACATTTTAGACAAAAAGGTTTGTATTGGGGGTTATTATTCAGATCATATCCTATAAGCTGTTGCTCAATAAATCCCCCACATAAATGACATTCTGGTTGTAGCAATTTCCATAGTTGATACTGTTTTGAAGATGGACTAAAGTCAATATGGAGATTCTCTGGCGGAGTTAATTTACGAAGTTTTCCCATATCGTTTATGTGGTTTAAGTGTTAATTTGATCCTTTCTGTTTTGAATGTACGCCAATAAAATCCACCAGCTGTTCTCCATAGATCTTTCAAACATACCGCTAAGTGAGCAGATGACGATTTATTTATAGATCTTGCTCCTTCTACTTGGGAATTATAAGATGCCACATAATAACCATACTTATCGTATTTATGCACCTCTATATTCAATTGTACTGGAGGACTAAGCAATTGTTTCATTCTTTCTTTACTCCATCTGTAACCATAAGAAATGTGAATACATGGAGGTTGTGCACACAATAAAATCCTAGCTCTGTCTCCATTCACATATTGTGCGGCAGATTGTATGCTGTGAAACGTATCTAAATATTTACCATCAATCGTATATCTGTGAATTATTCCTCTGGTAGCATGTTTAATGGATTTGTTGTCAAGTTCATCTTCGCTATATGTCCACAGAAATCCCCCAGCTACTTTTTGAGGATTATTTGGTGAACACACAGAACAAATGTTGCTTGCCAGTATTTTTGTTATTCTGGCAGCTTCATTTATACACCCATATTCACGTATAAACACTCCATGTGTTGAATATTGCTTAACAGATCTTGCCCAATAGCTTGAGTCCCCTAATGGCAATGATATTCCTCCGTAATTAACATTATATCCTTTCAGTTTATCTGTAGTGTGGTATAATGAGATAAAATGACGTTCTGCCACATCTTGCATCAGCCTAAACTCTGATAAATTGCATGAATGAAATACTCGTAATACATTATAAACAAAGTTGGTAAATCCTTCTTTTCTAATGGCCTTGTAGAATGGGGCATTAGAATCCGTCCTTTTTGAACCTATTTTTGAGCTAGCAACATGAGTACAATGTCGTTCATAAGGGGATTTTGTTTGTCCTATGTACTTTTTACCGCTGGTTATTGACGAGTAGCAGTATATAATGCCTAAATATCCGTTACCCTTATTCTTTTCAAAATATAAGCAGATATCTTTAAATGATATTCCATCCAGCTCGTCTGCCGTAAGTGTAGATGCTTCATCAACACTTAAGTTTGCAATACTTACAAGCTTTCCCATTACACAATCTCGATGGTGATATTCTTCTCTTTACCGAGTATCGCATTGAGGCGGTCAGACGTAGCACGTGATTCCGTAACTTTACCCTTAATGGTATTTCGTCCAACAAGGATACACCCTGCCGAATCAGCATCCGTATTCCCACTATGAATAAGTATGCCCAAGAAGTGAGGCACATCGTGCAAATAAGGCAGCACACGCTTGAACCGGGGGCTGTGCTGCATCGTGATTTTATACGTACCACAAGGAATGGCTGTTCGAGCATATACTTTCTCCTTACAGCGGCAACCAATGCCGTGTGGTGTATCGGGGCACAGTAAAGGCAGTATCCGTACTGTGTCTTCCAGTGTGTTACAGAACCACACACCATCGATGTAGAGATCGCCTATGGTATAGGTCTCTCCTTTGAATTTTCGTTTCAGTAATAGTTTCATTTTCGAATGTTTTTGAATTACACTCGAAGAATAGGGCCATACTATTGTAGAAGTTTGAATTACGCATAAAAACAAAAAAGCAGAGGCACTTGTGATGTCTCTGCTTAAATAGTAGTATGTGGGCTATGTTTATTTGTCGGCTTGCTTTCGTAATGCCTCTATGGCTTCATCCGTTGATTTGAACATTCGAGCCTGAGTGAAAACGATTGATGCTTTCTCCGGTATTTTAATACGCTGATGAGTCTTAGGGTGAAGCGTTTCTTTGGGCTTATGGTACTTCAGAGTAAACTTTCCAAAGTTATTGATGTGTATCTCTTCGCCTTGCTCCAAGGTTTCAGTTATGCTTCCGAGCAATGCTTCTGTTATTTTATTCACTTCCCATTTTGCATAACCACTCTTTTCTGCTACTTGGGCTACAAGTTTTCGTTTATCCATAAATCTTTTTATTTGAGAATTACACCTTCTTGTGGATCTTTAATTTCCCAAGAGTCAAGTGATTGCCCTTATATCTAAGTTTTTTTTAAGTCACAGAGATACGTCTCTTGCATTCTTATACAAATAGACTCTTTGAAATCTCTTTCATAACTCAAGAAATTATTGAATTCATCCGTAGTAAAATTCTCCTTTCCTATTGTATGACAATGGTCATAGATTTCTCCAATACATACATCACCGTGAAAAAGCTTCACCAACGCATAAATGGATACCTGAGAGATATTAACAGTCAAACGATATTTGTTATAACTTGACGTTCTTGCAATATATCCTATTGACATTAGCTTTCTCAGAACATTGTGTAAAACAGATTTATGCATTTTATTGTCAGTCGAAATTATCATTCCTTTTGGGTTATTTTCAGTATAAAGAACTTTATCGAGCTCTATCAGCACATAAACTGCCCAAGTGACGTGAGACGAGAACATAGCAATCTATTTTTTGTCGTTTAGAGCCACCTTTGAAGATAACTTGAATTTTACAGCTTTTGTCTCCTTGATTTTAATTGCCGTGCGACTTAGCGGATTGTATCCGTTACGTGCGTTTCGTTGATTTACTCGAAACGATCCGAATCCCAGTATCACAACAGAGCCATCACGTTGCAATTCTTCGGTTATCGTTTCCAATGTAGCATTTAATATCTTTTTAGCTTGGTCTATTTTAACACCGCTTTGGGATGCAACAATCTTTGTTAATTCTCTCTTGTTCATAGTTGAATAAAGTTTAATTAGCAGTAGTCTAATATTTTGACTTCAATGACTCCAAATCCGTTTCTACTTTGTCACCGTTCGATGAGTAGTTTACGCTACCGTTGATATCGATATAAATAGCATTATATACTTCCGATGGAGTCTCAATCACTATTTTTGTTGATGTATGTTCAATAGGTTGGATTCGTTCTATCAGATGGGCCAATGAGTAATGGTCTATCATCATAACAGGAAGTATAACCCCTAAATTAAATATATTTTTTTTACAGTAAGGAATATTTGGATAAAGCCTATATAGCAGAAGCGCCGAACGACCACAACACCACCAAACTCTATTTTTATATAAATACAGATGTATGTGGCGTGTATTTTGCTTTTCTATATTAACAATATTCCTTGGTGTCATATCTGATATAAAATCAATTTCATTCAATGCTCCACGAAGGAGTGATTTTAATTCTATTGTCTACATCGGTCGCTAAATCAGGAAGCTCAATTTCAAATTTAAAATTTTGAAAACTATCACCGAATTGTTTATTATCCACGGCAGGATTAAAAACGACGGTTACCAATGCGTTCATAAACGCTTGGTTTTTGAAAATGTCATCGCCTAACAATTCTGCGATATTTATATAGAATGTATGCTTTGCTGTATTATTTCCGACAGTAGTGATGGCAGCCGTTGGATTACATTTCACTTTTGCCAATTTATTTATGCCTTGCGCCGTATTAAAAGCCCCTTCAATCTTCAATTCGGGAGTCGTATTTGCGTCAAAGAAACTCAATGACGACACTTCATTCAAGCCCACACCCGCAAAACCAATTATCGAGAACGCTCCATTATTGGCTGAACATACGGCAACATTGCTAACATCACTATCATTATATGTTCGCAAATCGAACCCGATAGCGTTGGCTCTTGATGCACCACTGTACTGTACTCCCACTTTCTTCCCTATCCCAAAGTTCCAGCTCTTTATCTGTTGCTCGTATAATTTCCCGTTCATAATAGCAGTACTAAACCTATCAACGATAAGCTTATCTTTCAATGAAGCCACAAGTTTGTCAATATTATCATCATTATTTCCGATTACCGCGTTAAGTTGAGCCACCTGAACCGTAAAAGCAGTCAATACACCACCTGCCACGGCTGTGTTCATAATGTCTGAAAAAGAAGTAAGGTGCGACTTTATTGCCGCACGGACACTTCCTTCGGCATTTGTTCCATCGGCTCGCCGTGTAAGTTCATTATATAAAGAGGATTCCAATGCACTATACAAATGTGCATCTGCATCGGGTATATCAATACGCGAGACATCGGTACGTGTAACGATGCGTTGCAAAAGTACATTCTCCATAAGGGTGGAATGCTCGGCTATATTCAGCTCCTTGCTCCAAAAGTAATACATATTATTGTCGCTAAAAGGCGTATCTGGCAGTACGATTCTCGCTGTCGACAACTTGTCGGTGTGTTTTAGCAAATCGGTCTGCGTTGAACCGAACAGGCTTTTTGCAGCATTTGCTATAAACAGCACTTTATAATTCACGCCACGAGACAGTGTGTCTTGCAGGGCTTGTCGCTGTGCCCACGTCATTGTTTCACGCGTCAAAGGCCATACGGTAGAGGAACTGATATCGGGTATTCTACGCTGTTTCACTATTATGTCATTATCTACATCGTAGACAAAATAATCTAGTGATGAGATTCTTTCCGATGCACTCAATGCCCGGGTTTCCGTTTCAGAAGATGACAAGGAGTAATCGACAATGTATTTATCTGACCTAACAGCATAGTCATTATTCGAATCGGTGTTTTTATCACAAGACACCATAAAACATGCTGTGATAATAAAAAGTATTTTAGCTTTCATATTAATTAAATTTATTATTGCCATCCGTCCCAATCATCATCGTCCACACCTACCTGCGAATTATCGAATCCGGCATATTTTACATCGAAATAATCTTTGTGGACACCGTTAAATTCCAACTTTGTGCGGGTATTCTGCTTTATCTTTATAACATCTCCCTCGTAAGTGCCTTTGAGTGAAAAAGGAGGCAACGTAGAGCCGTCAGATAATACCACCAGAATATAGCCCTGCAAATCGCTCGGCAATAGATTTATCGTTATCAAATGATGTTTATTTACGCCCCACTGCGGAACACTTTCATAAGAAAAAGATGAATTTGACGGTATTGTTGTTACGATTTCGCCTTTGTCATTATCAAGTATATACAGTTTGGTAGGCGTTTGCTCAATCACAACTTTGATTTTGGCGACTTGCTTTTCAAATTGGTCTTCGGGAACACCCATATCAATCACCAATTGACCGTTAAGCCTATTTAGTATCACATCTTCCGACAACACCTGTGCATTTTTCACCCATCGGTTTATTACTTTGCGAAACACATCTCCATTAGATTGGTCTGAGTTTAACACAACTTCGTAATCAACCATCATCTTTGCCATATCGCAACTATTCGCCCCGGGTGTTTCCTCACTAAAAATAGCTGTTCCTATCCCCTCTATGTGAGGCACAGTCAGAAATACGAACTTATACCACGAAGCGTACAAATCGGTGAGATGCACATTGTTTGCACTTCCGACATCTATTGTTCGGTTACAATGCAAATCTTCCGCATTGTGTTCCGGTTTCCGCTCTCCGATATAGAGTCGGGTTAATTGTGTTGCCGCATCGGGAGCAACCGCATCTGATGCCACACGTGTAGTTATGGTAAACTGTGCATCAACATCACTTTGTTCTGCATTTTCTTTGGTACAACCCACGAAAACAAGACAAAGACAGCATATTAAAATATATTTTGAAACCCTCATAATCTATTGTTTAGGCATTATTTCATCTTCTTCATTCCACGCGTCATCATTGGTAATGTTGCTATCGAAACCGGCATCGGCTCCTGCCATCCAAGCTCCTTTGCGGCGGCAACAGATCACACTGTAGTATCTGTTGCGCATCGTGAAGGCTTTTTCACCGTTTCTCATCTTCACGTAGAAGGCTCTACCGGGAATGGCATCGGTATATCCCGCTAAATAAGGAGTAGAGGAGTAGAATTTATCATCCGAATTTTGGAAAACGAGATGACCCTCATCCATTACACGACGCAGTTCCGCCAACTCATCGAGAGCGGGGACATACCATACAATCTCTTCGTAATCCAATCTACCATTGCCGTTCCTGTCTCGGTTCTTGGTTACGGCATAGCCGATAGCCATATCTTCGGGAATATGAACAAGTGCAGGATCAAGTCCCGTAGGATTATACATTCCGCCTTTACGCACCGCCTCATCATAGAGCTTACGAGTGTTTGAAAGCCCGTCCCAACGGTCGTTTATCATACTGGTCATCGTTGGATTAGCTGGATATTTCAAAAATCCCCACTGCATATTCTTTTTCTCCAATTCGTACTCCACGTAGTATTCGTTGTAGAATTTCACGTGCCCCAGCAGGTCTTTGACAGGCATCTTTATTATCTGCGCAGGACGTTGTTCGACCTTGATTCGAGAGGTCGTTCCATTGACCTTATCGCGCAACACAACGTATCCTACTCGGTATGAAGAGGGGTCTTGTGTATTGAGTGTTTCATTGGTGGAATTATTCTCAGGAACGTATTCATCGGTATGAATATAGATATAATCCGATAGTTTCTCCTCACCGCTAATTCGGCTTGAAGCCATTTCGTTGGTGTATGCTTCACTTGCGAAGTGAGGCTTGTATTTTGCCGCCATAGAGACCTCCAACCAAGGAGTCTTGTCGGGGTTCTCCACATATATCTCCCATTTGTTTTTTGAGAAGGCAAAACATTTTAGCGCATTGCAATGGGCGTCCAGTGGATTTGTAAATGCAGGGGTCATCGTGGCATTATTCAGATAAACCATCTCTACTCGGGTATCCAACTCATCGCACGTACGAATCGTGGCGGTATAGTTATAGAGGCTGTTCCGCTTGATATTAAAATCCTTATCGTTGGACGCTCCGAGATAAAGCCGATACGCTGCTTTTCGGGTGGTATGCCCTTCGTCGGATACGTATGTTCCCTCTATCTGCACATAGGATGAGAGCGGAAATTTCTCTTTCCCGTATTTCGCCTTAAAGACCTGTTGCAGATTGGCTTTATCGGGGTCGCTGTCCGAAATCATATCGAACCAATCACGGCTGTTGTCAAGTCCTCCACGTCGGTTTTCGAAGAGGTAGAAGGCAGCTGTGTATTGATCGTTTACAGGTTCTTCGTATTGTAACCGATAATTTTGAATGTAATTGTTTTGCGCAATCTCAGCATCACTTGCATACACGGCATCCGCCTCTGCCGAGGTAAATTCCGAATCCCAGTCTCGTGCCTTCAAGTAGCTTTTGGACGGGATATTGTTCACAATCACCTGATTCAGATAAAATTTATCGGTGGTAACGATTGGGGCGAAGACGATATTCAAAGATACTTTTGCCGCCAAACGTTTTACGTATATTTTATGGAGCACGATCGTATTGGAAATATCCGATGCTGCGACTTCCAGTTCGCCGTGCATTATAACACTTCCCTTGAATGCTCCGTCACCGTCAGAAATCTGAACAATTTTGTTCTCTAAATCGGACACGTTGCTCACTGAAGCAAACCAAGCATCATTCACATTACACACTGCGTGTAGTACAAGGTCATTTGTGCCCTGCAAAACCATACGCACCTCGTTGTCGGGGTAATCCAGTTCCTGTTCGTATTTCGTTGTAAGCTCACCCGATGCTTTGTCGAAAGCATAGATAATCACATTTTCAATCCGACTATCGGCCGCCTCCATATCAGGGGTTGCCGTGCGTGTATTGATTACCTGCACACCCTCTTGTTGTAATGATATTCGCAATCCGCGATCGTCAGTGTCGGGACTATCAATTACCTCTTTACTGCACGAAGCAGTAAAGAGGATAATGAATAGATATATAAATAACTGTTTCATAATTCAACTATTTTAAAAGTGACGAGCAGGACGAACCCAATAAGCATCGTTTTTATCAGCTCCAGAATCTGTTTTATTTGTTCCCATTAAAGCGTAATAGGCTTTACCAATAGTTAGATAATGTCCTGAACCAGACCAATATCTCTCATTTTTTGCTAAGCCAAACACACCGTATGCCTCTTCAGTTGCCATCCTGACAGCCGTCTCAGAGATAGACCACAGTTCGTGATAAACAGGAGGATACCATAATTTACCTGTTGGAACACTTACTCCGTTGGTAATAGTTATTACACCCTGTCTTACCTTTTGAAACATAGAACCTACATAATATTTTCCACCCACCTTACCGTCAGTGTATCTTTTGTAAATCTTATTTAGATTTGTTTCTCCGTTGTAGTATTCCATCGGATTATCTCCCGATACATATAGATTACCCGTCGAGAAATACCCCCACTGCAACTTAGCATTAGCAGGACGAACAATAGCACCTGTTTCCTTATCAAAGAAACAACCATAATCAAGACGAGATATGCCGATATGGTTGGTGTTATCCACAGTAATGGCATTATATTGTCTTACAGATAAGGTTGTGGCTACAGTAGCATCTCCTCGGGTTATCAGTTGCAAATCAGTAGACCGATAATCATTCTTAATTTCATCCAGTGTGAATGTCGTTTGGATGCGTTCGATGCCATAGTCGTTGAGTATGATTTTTGCCTCCAGATAACCTTCGCCATCAATTGATTTTGTATAGCCTGTTATATTCCCACTCGCATCTGTGGTACAGATATGAATCCAATCGCAGTCGTCAGCCACTTTCAGTGTCCACGGCTTCGAGGGGTAAGAGGCATCTATAACCACATCTTGCACAACGCTTGTACAGTCGAAAATATAATTCGCAGGGTTGTAATCGACACGAATACGGGCAGGAACTGAAATAACAGGGAATTCATTGTCCACATTATAATTATCCCAAGCCGTAACAAACACTTCTATGCCGCTACCACTCAAATCCATCGGTCGGTCGCCACTTGTATCATCATCCGATACCTTCTTACCTATCGAATACAAGTGATTCTCGTCAATATCAAAAACGGTGGTAGAAGTTCCGCCCTGCGGGTTGTACGTAACGTCGTAACTCTTCAATATTTTGTAATTCGAGTTTACGACATCCGTTCCCCACAATTCGACACTCAACGTTGATTTCCCGGCCGCAGATGCTTCGAGTGGCAACATAAACGCTCCCATAAGCAGACTATTTTCAACCGTCTTCAAATCAGGAGTATTGATAGCTGGAATAGCATAATATTTCTGTTCGGCATCCGCTGAGTACGACTCCAAATTCCGTTCAAACAAATAATTACTATTTGCCAGCACACCACTACCGTAAGGATTCTGTATATTCTTAATAAGCGGTATCTCGGTATGTTGGTTTGTGTGTAGTTTTACTTTCAAATCGCTCACCAGTGTTCCGTTCACCTTATACGGAATATTTTTGAGATATGCCAACACACCGCTTACCTTACGTTTTAGTTCGATATTGACCGTAGAAGATGCCGTTTGTGAAACAGAAGATTCAGTTAAACCTACATACAAATCCGAGACCGGCATATCTGCTCGTTTGGCTTCAACCAATTGGGCTTTAGATGCCCCTAATTCACTTCCCAAAACAATGGCGTTTGGGAAATTATAGGTAGTTCCCGCTTTATCATCAATACCCACTGCCATGAATGTGTATGTCCCACTACTGAGAACTTCTCCCAAAGCATACTTCTGAGATATTTCTCCATTCCACTTCACATCTTTGATAAGTACACATTTGCTTGTAGAACCTGTACCCTCAAACACATAGAGATACACCTCTTTCACCTTACGGTAATCCACATACGAACTATTCAAAGAAGACCTCGTTTCAACTCTATCTTGGAAAGTGATATAGATACCCTTATCTTCCAATCCAGGGTTACTTTCCTCTATGTGTGAGCAACTACATAGAAACAAGATAGATGTCAGTATATATAACAATTTCCTCATAGCGTTAATTATTTGTATTGTTATCAATAACCTGCCAACCGGAGCCGAGAGTTAGGTTGGTAGCATCCAAAATAGGTAATTTTACCGGTACAGAAATGGCATCCAATGTACCCAATCCCAATGCTCCAGTCACACGGTCGATAACAACGCCTAAGTTTTCGAGCGTTTTACCCAATAATCCCGAAACCAATCCGTTATCGCCCTGTATCCAAATGCCCAATGTTGCCAATATGGCTTTCAGGTTTACATCCAACTGCAAGGTGTTCGCTTCCGTATTATCTAAGTTCTCCTGATTATTTACCTGTAGTTTCAATGTTCCGAAAAGCGCACTTTGTGAACGATTGCCCAAAGCAGTAACATCCAACGGTGTCTCAATATCTACTACTGACGGACCCAACACGACATCTTCGAGCACTCCGCTAACTACCAATCCACCAAGTAATCCTTTCTGACGCATATCAATCTCTTTGATGTTATATGCTCCGGGAAGAGAATAGAGCAGACAATATTTCTCAGCCCAATCACCTTTCTCAACCATTGCATACTCAAACATACTGTTATCGGGGAAGTACTCTTTTGGTTGCAGGTCAAATCCTACACTTTTAGGCATCTTATTCATTGTAATGAAAGCATAGTCGTGTCCCAACGCTTTCCACGGATTGAGCAATCCTCCTACAATCGTATTTCCTCCTGTTACTGATGCTATCTGTTGTTCCAGATAGCCATGTCCACCGTTCGACGTATTCAAATTGGTAGATAAAATATCCTCCAAGCGGTCTACAATCGCATCTACAACTGGTTCGCGTATGGCTTCTAAAATCTTATCGACTATGTTGTTCAAGTCTTTCGACATCAAATCTGCCAAGTTGATAACGATATTGTCTTTCAGTAAACCTCCGCCAAAATCAGTTCCGCCAATACCTGCCACTCCTCCAACAGTAGTTGAAATACCTTTCAACACATCAATCAATGTCGATTCAAGCCCTGAAACCAACGGGCCCAACAACGGTAAATCACCCAATAAGCTACCTAAAAGACCGCTATTATTATCACCGACGTAGGCTATGCCACCTATCAACTCCTCTACAATCTTCACGACACTCACTCGCAACACGCCGCCATCACCGGCAATCGTGTTGAAAATTTCTTCGGCAAGATTGCGCAGATACGCCTCTTTAGTGACTAATTCTCTCTTGATTTTTGTCTGATTGACGATACGTTGCAAAAGCACATAAGGTTGCGCATTATCGGGGTCTACCTCGACCGATGCCATATAGAACATATTGTCGTTCGAGAACTCTTCATTTGGCAAGTTAATTCTCGCATCGGCATAATTTGATGTGTAACCGGTCAATAAATCGGTGGTTTGATTACTACCAAACAGCGACTTTTCGGCATTTGCCAGAAAAATCACCTTATACTGTCCGTATGGTAACACCTCACTTATTTTATTTTTCAAAGGCCACGTTTGTGTCGGGTCTGACGGCTCGATAATCACTTTCTCTCTTACAAAATTGCCCGTATTCTTCTCATAAATGATGTACTTCAAATACTTGATACGAGAATCTACCCCCACAACAGGAGCTCTTGTTTCGGGTTGCGACATAAAAACCGCTTCAAAGTACCCATCGGGGATTTGCGAATGATTACCCTGCACTGAATCGTTCGATGACTCTTTATCACAACTTATGGCAAGTATGGATAAAACCACAAGCACTATATATCCTATTCTATTTCTCATAACAATCCTATTAATTAATACCGTCCCAATTATCATCGTCCAAGTTTATGTCACCACCCAGATTTGCATCGTTTTCAGGTGGATTTACGGGGTCTGTAATACCCATATCGTGTATATCTTCCCACTCGGGATTGACCGTAATGACAAATTCCTGGTCTTTTGATAAATCCATCGGATCGTCGGTGGATGTTCCATTGCCCGTTTTTTTACCAAGAGAGTAATAATGGTTAGGCAAAATACGATACCGCAATAAATTTGCATCCGAGTCACCATCCTGCAATTTGTCGATGTAGACATTCCAGAATTTAAGTGCTGTGCCTGCCGCATCGCACAATTCCACGCGGATCGTATATTCTTGTGCGGAGGGAGCCATAACGGGCATTACAAATGCACTCTGCAACACCGTGTTATTCAGTACTCTTATATCTATTCCTGCCAAATCTGCCGGCCAATCATAGTACTGATATTGATATATATTATTGACGATACTCACATTGACATTTACAGCATTTCCTCCAATGACAACTGTTTGTTTGTTGCCTACTCCTAAAAGAGAAATATCGAGTATTGTATTGTTGCTGACTGCTCCGTCTTCTATTTTTGTAGAATTAGGCAACACAAGGCATTGCTGCGTATTTTTGTTCGTATAGAGTCTTACCTTTATCGACTTCACCTCCTTGCCATTGTAGGTGGCAGGTATATTTTTGAAGTAGCCAAGTACACCGGCTACGATTCGATTCAATTCCAAAGAGATATTAAATCCCATATTTGCTTTGATTTCCAGAGCATCTGTCTTTCCCACAAACACTTCACGACAATCGAAATTGTCTTTTAGGCACAAAGCAGCCTCTTCCAATGTTTTACCTGTGAAATTCAGGTCTTTGTAATTTATTTTTCCGTCATCGAGTCCTACTGCCAAAAAGACATACGTATCGCCCACCTCTAATCTGGGCGTGATTTTATATGTCCTCGACTTTGTTCCTTTGCTCCAAGGTACGGAATAATAATCTTGTTTTGTACCGGCTCCATCAACCGTTACCTGTGTATATGTGTATGTATTACTATCGTCTGTTGGTCTCTTAAACGCATATATTCGCATATCCGTAACCCATTGTAGCGCTTGCGAGGTGTTGGGATCTCTTCCTGCGTTGCTGCGGGTTGATATGCCTGTTTTAGGTGTGATATTGAATGTAATTTCGGGAGAAGTATGCTGAACCATATCCTGCTCCTTATTGCAAGCACTCATCAACATAACAGCTATCACAAACAGTTGTATTGTTATTATTCTATTCATAATTCAGCAATAATGAAATTTATATTAAGTTGTGGTGAGAGAATTCTCTCACCACAACTGTTTGTCGATTTTTATTATTCGATTCCCATTTGATGAACTGTTTCCCAAGCAGGATTAACAGTAATCACGATATCTTGATCCTTCGACAAATCGGTAGGTTGATCTGGATCTGGTTTTTCAGGGTCTGGACCTACTATTGAACCGTCACTTACCTTCTTGCCGATAGAATAAAAGTGGTTGGCTTTCAACGAGTATAACCGAAGATTATCGTCCGTATCACCGGTCTGTTTAGTATCAATCTTAACATTCCAAGTCTTCAACGCCTTGCTACCATTGTCACGCAATTGAACTTGAAGCGTGTAAGTTCCGTTTGTTGGAGCAATCATAGGCATAGAAAAAGCACCGCCAATCAAAGAGTTTGCTACAATTTTAACCCCAGCAGGAACTGTTTGAGTAAACTCATAAATACCATCTTTAACGGTTGCACCAGCAGGGATAGCAAGAGAAATTAATGTTTTTTCTGTATCTGCTGAAAATGGAATAGAACCAACCTTTGTTGTTAGGTTTACAGTAGTATTCGGTTTGGTGTACATTACAACCGCTACCGATTTTACATCCACATCGGCAACCTTTGCAGGAATATTCTTGAAATACCCCAAAATACCTGCAACTACACGATTTAGTGTAATGTTTACTTTCAACTGAGTGGCACTACTTGGAATCGTAATTTCTTCAGAAATACCAGCGAAAGCCTCACGGCATTTGCTACTTGCTTTTATTGCCAAAACAATCTCTTCTATTTTTTTGTCATTCAAAACAAGTTCATCGAAATTAGTCTTGCCTGCATCCAAACCGACAGCAAGGAATTTATACACATCATTTTCTTCCAACTTGGGAGTTACCTTATACTCGTGTTTAAGATCGCCTTTCTCCCAAGGAATATCATATCCTGACTGAGGGGTATTTCCTGTTTCAACGGTAGTTACAGTGGTGTAGACATAATTGCCATCCGCATTTTTCTTGAAGGCGTACACTTTCATATCCGTTACATATTGTAGAGCTTCAGAACTATAAACATCTCGTCCGGCATCTGCTCTTGTCAAACCGGCTTTAGGTGCAAGTGAGAATACAAGTTCTGTACCCTTAGCATCTTGAATTGAAGTCTCGTCTTTTGAACAAGACGTAAATGACGCCATCGCTGCGACGACCGCCATCAGAATCACTTTTGTTTTCATTTTTTTGTTTTTAATTAAACCATTTATAAATTAATTATTCCAGTCCCATATCGTGGGTTAAATGCCATTGTCCGTCAACAAACAGATATATTTTATGTTGTCCAAACTCACCGTCATATATTACTTTCAATACAGTCAATTCATTACGTTTCATCTCGATAGGTAAACTTTTGATTAACTCTTCGTAATTTACAAACTGTTCATCCTTCGCAACCTCTAATGAGATATTACTTTTGCTATTATCCAATGATGGAGAAAGCACCGTTCCCGTTAAAATTTCTTGTTCATCACCCCAGTGATATTGAGTCTCAACATAAGTCTTCTCCGAATACTCAAACGATGAGTTAATAGCTCCGTAAACATTATCAATCTTTTTCGCAGAATACGAAATCACACTTGGCAGTTTTTCTACTTTAACCAATAGTTTCCCTTTTACTCGTTCTAATTCTATCGTTTTGTTGTTGTTCCAAGCATCATAGACCAAAGTATCGGTAGACATATAAATATCACGCCCCTCCTTATTGCCGATATGGAGATTGAGGGTGGTGGGGTCATCGCCCAGAGGTGTTTCGTCATTTATTCCGCCCCATACCGTAAGTATATACTTTCCATGAGGAATGCAGGGACAAAACGAGATAGGTATTTGTTTCATATCGGTTGATAACTTTAAAACACCACCGATTTTTTCAACAATCTCATCATTATCTACTCTGCGCAAAACGTAGTATATGGTAGGAACATAATCCTTAAATGCCAAGTTTTCATCTGCACGATGTTCCAAATCAATTTCATCTACATTGAAGTAGTTCTTGTCTTTAACTGTCAATGTAACTTGCAACGCCGGACAATCAGGAATATCCTCCCTGACACAAGATGATACTATACAGCACAATATCACCAACACAGTGTACAACCTATATCTCATATCATTTTATTTACTTAGTAATTTCAAAAAACGTTCTTCGTCTCTATACTTCGAGAACTCGGCATCAACAATAGCTCTATTCAATAATTCAACGTTTTGACAAGCTTTGGCAATATGATTGAAAAAAGCATTCTCATTATCCATTCTCGCAGCGATGATGGCTCTCACATACTCTATCGTCGGCTCATCCGACTTGATACTATCTGCGATTTGTTTGGCTTCATCTGTTTTTTCTAAACAGAGAGCTATAATGGTCGTATTTACATCAGCAAAAGGCTTTAATAATTCGTAAGCCTCTTGATATTTACGTTGTTTAGCTTGAATCAACCCTAAATTGTATCTCGCCTGAGGTAGGTCTACCGACTTTAACAACTCAATGGCTTTCTCATAATCATTTTGATATACATAAGTCGCTGCCAGTGTATTGATTAATTCGGGAGTGTAGTTTTTTTGCTCTTCCACAATCGCTTTTGCCTTTGCAGCATCTCCGCTCTCCAGCATCAAATAGGCAAGATTATTTGCAGCTACTGAAGATTGAGGAAAATACTTTACCAAAGTAGAATACACGCCTTTCTTCTCATCTACCGACTTTGATATGGAAGCTAATCTCAACAGCTCAGCTTCATTAAAAGCATCCGGGCGTTTTTGATACATCTCCACCAACTCTTCATCGGTTGTAAAGCTCTTTATCGTATATGTATACACGTATTCAACAATACGGGTGTCATTCAGGTATTGCTCCTTTATTTTATTCCAAATGGGCAATCGTCTGACATACCGTTCCTGAACGTCATCATCATACGCCGAATATTTCTCTAAAATATTTTTTACTAAAAGAGAATCTGCATCCTTATTTGCCACCATTAATTCGTATACAGGCAGCCAACCTTCCGGACGAGATGATACAGTAAAGACCTTACGCATTTGCATATTGGTATTCAACTTACCAAACAACCACTCTTTGGCTGAATTAGCTCTACTATATGAAAGTCGTGTATTAAATGGCAATGAACCATCGGCAGAAGCCAAACCTATAATCGAAACAGAGTTTAATGAAGCTAAAGAATCGGTGGTTACATTGCTTAATGTTGTGAGCATACGCTCCATTTCCGACCTATTATTGCGTTTCTCTAAATTTATTTGACTACTATTGATATCAAAATACAGTTTTGCAATACCCTTACCTTCTCTGTGTTTAGGGATAATCACAAATTCGGGTTCAAGCCAAGAGAGCTTAAACTCCTCTTTAACATCTTTAATTAAGGTAACAGGGTCAGTTACATCAGCCATCAGTATAGTTTGCAGACCGGTACACGAACCACAACCATCCGCTGAAATAACTGCTTGTATATAACAATCACCCCCCTCGGGAACCACTATTTTCTGCTTAAAAGGAATTGTCAAGTCGCAAGTAACATCTACCTTTTTTGCCAAATGAGCAAACGGGTCTTGATATGCTGCTAAATCTTTGGCTCTGGAGCCCTTTTTAGAGTAGATTGAAGCATCTAAAACGATAGGTACCAGTTCCTCTCTAACAGCTCCATTAGAGATTATTTGCGGTGAAATGAAGAGACGGCTCCGTTTGGAAATATAATTCCGAGGTATATTGAATGACACATCTACATTAACTTGATTTAAACTATCAGGAACCAACGTCTCTTGAACTTGATTGAGAGTTATACCATTTTTACCCAATTTTGTGGTCGCACAACCCGAAGCAAGGGAAAGTAAAGTGACTGTTAAAACTGTATATTGTATTTTTTTCATCTTATTTTCGATTTAGAAAAGATAAACCAATGAGATAGCTACTTTTGTAGGACCGAAATAATGCTTGTCTGTATTTTTGTAGCATTTTATGCACGGTATTCTCGGGCTTTGCTTATACCATAAATATGCATAACCAACTCCAAGAGTTGCTTCCAGATTCCAATGAGAGTTTAATATCCAGTTATAGCCGTAACTGATTCCTGCTCCGGCTAGATATCCATCATATCTGTATTTGTCAAATCCACCAAAATATTGCGCTCCGTGAATATGGGCTCCGAAAAAATGACCTTCAAATTTTTCACACAACCAATAACGCACCTCTGGCTGTACTAACCAGAAACGCATTTTTTTATCATCTTTGAATGTCCAAGGGTTATAAGCACCTAATACATCTAAGGTTATTTTATTGTTCAAACCGAACTCAAGGCCTAAATTGGGTGTAGTAGTAGCCCAATACAACGCATTAGTTTTGGCAGCTACCTTTTGTGCCTTGACAGAATGTGTCAGACCGCAAAATACTGTCAAGCAAATCAGAAGTAAAACTTTTCTCATAACAATTCACTTTATCAAAAAATCCACCTCTTTGAGAGAGATGGAATGATTGTAAAACCAGATTAAAGAATATTATGGGATTATTTTATAAAGAAGAACACATAAGTTGCTATCATTATACTACAATAGCCACTGCGCTATTTAAGATACACAATGAAAAGAAAGGCAGTATACAGGTTGTAGACATAGATAGGTCTGTATTACTATTTGTAGTAAAGGGTGAAATAATTGTCAATTGCAACGAGTTTAAAAACAGAAGAGTGGCAGAAGGAGAAATGTGTTTGTTGCTCCGTAACTCAGCGATGTATGGACGAGTAATACGGGATGCACAAATCGTTAGTTGCGCATTTGTTCAAACAATTAAGTTTTGTAACAAATATTCGTTCGAGCATCTTGCTAATGATTCGCTCGACAACGATATTCATTATGATTTCACGATTCTACCTATCAAAGAGAGAATTATGCAAATGCTATCCTTATTAATAAATACCCTGTCGGACGGTCTTGGTTGTACTCATTATCACGAATTATTGGAGCAGCAATTATTCATCTATCTAAGGGCTTATTATTCGAAAGAAGAGTTAGTTTCATTTTTTCATCCGCTACTTGGACGAAATTTGGATTTCAAAGATTTAATATTATCTAACTATAAATCAATAGATAACATAGCCTCATTTGCTGAAGTAGCCAATATGAGTGTATCGACTTTCAATAGACGTTTCAAGGATGTGTTCAATGAACCAGCCCATATATGGATGGCAAAAAGGAAAGCCGAACGGATATATATGGATATCGCCATCTCTTCAAAGCCGCTTTTAGAGATTGCATACCAATACAATTTCTCAAGTCAGGCTTATTTGACTTCATTTTGCAAAAAACATTTCGACAAAACTCCTCTTGAAATACGAAATGAGCAACATACAGAATGCTTGGAATTTGGTAATAGTGAGTAATTTTTTAGTTTTGGCGTTAAAACTAAAAAGAATGACTTATTTTTGAAAGTCTTGAAAGACAATTCAACCGTATCTTTGCACCAAAGATATGGACACCTAAATCCATCTCTCTCAAAGAGAGAGATTTGCAAAAGTAGTTATTTTTTCCTATTATTCAATGCTTTAACATTGAAAATGCTTGATACAATTGAATAATTAGCTTTATCGATCATCTCTTTATCTAATGAATCAAGATAAATTCTCGTCGTTTCCTCTGAGGTGTGTCCCATCGCATCGCATATTACAGATACGGATACGCCTTTATTCTTTGCAATAGTAGCCCAAGTGTGGCGGGCCACATAAGAACTCAGTTTTGATTTTAATCCAAGCATTTCGGAAATCTCGCCGAGATGCTTATTGTGCATTCTTAGAGCACTTGTGTAGGCTACGCTCTCTTTCCTTTGATTTGGAGTCAAAAGAGGAAATAAATAATCATTTTCGCCAGATTGCTGTATATACTTATCTATAATCTCTTTCATACAAGGGAGTAATTCAATTCTTATCCGTTGCCCGGTCTTGTGTCTATTGTAAATTATCTCATTATTATGAATGTTCTCACGTGTTAAGTGCGCAACATCCACAAACGCCATCCCCCGAGTTAAAACACTAAATAGAAACATATCTCTCGAAATATCCAATCTCGGATAGGATGTCAAGTCCAATTTTACTAATTTTCTGACTATATGTATGTCTACTGCTCGTTTGCGTGTTTTTGCTTCTCCCGTAAAAACACGCTTGAACGGCATCTTATTCTCTAATATAAACTCATTCTCAAAAGCATAATTATAAACAGCTCTAAAAATCCGCATATAAAATGAGATCGTATTAGGGCAAACTTCTTTCTCTTTAAGATGGACTTCAAACTGTTTCACAAACGAGGGAGTTATCATAGAAGGAATGATATCATCCTCATTTCTAAATAATTTCAAGGCTCTCAAGGTGCTCTTGTAATTATCCATTGTTGTAATTTTCCCTCGATTTCTTAACTCATTAATTCGGTACTCCATAATGGAGTAAAAGCTATCGGGTTTAATCACTTCATCAGAAGTATCTTCAACACTCTTAACCTCTCGGGTCACACGCTTAGTCCTTAAATTTTCAATGTTTTGCTGAAGATTCTCAATTACAGATTGCAGATTATCTTTTATTCTACATAGCAACTCATCTTGCGGCAGGTTTTTATTTTCGCCTTTTATGGTCGAAATATCATTCACCTTATCCAATTCAATAGCATACTCGGTATCCACCGTAATCACATTTGTTCTCTGGATCTCTCCACCTAAATTATCAATTCTTATTGAAACCATATTCGTCTTTTTTAGTTATTTGATTACGAAGATAGTATGCTCTACTCACATAATATCAAGAGGCGAATATGAATAGTAAAAATAGGCTGATTTCAGGTGTATGGGATTTGCCTTTATGCTTTAAATAAATGTCAACTTATCAAATACAAGTTTAAAATGATTTTTATTTTTGAATGGTGATGTACTCCGAATATTTAATCTCCACGTGTGGGTTGTCGCTGGTGATGGTTTGATGCACTGCTACAACCTTTTTCCAAAACAACCAACGCCGTTTGTACTCTATCCAAACAGCTTGTCGAAGCGTTACAGGAAGATGAATCTTTCCTATCAGACTATCCCTCTCTATAATGCCGGACAACTGAATATGTGGTGTAACCATAGATACCGATTTCACCAATACCGGCACCGTATCTCTAATAACAACGGAATCTTTTATCTGAGCCGTTATCTCGGCATTGACCTCTAAATAGTGCTTGGCTGCTGCTTCGAGATTCTTAATCTTAACACCCATCTGTTTGATTTTGGCTAAATCATCAGCTCTGTATCGCTTAAATTCATCAACCGTTAGTCTGAGTGATTTAACATCGGTCGCCATAGAGGTAGAATCCACTCGCCACTGCTTCATATCAGAAAGCAGGGCTTCGCTATTTTGCTGATAGCGGTCTCGCTCTTGTCGAATAGAGACAATGCGTCGTTGCTGTATGCCTACCGTTACTACAAGCAACAGGAAGGCTATTATTCCAATTAATTTAATCTTGTTCATAAACTGATTCTTGTGGAATAAACCATAGATATTCCTCTTTGTATGGTGCAGGAAAGAATACCATATAACCCTTTGCCTTGCGACTATGGTCTGTCAGGTCTTCCAGCACATATCCCTTTTCACCGAGCAGAGCATCCAAACGAAGCTCTGTTAATGCCGGTGATGGGATAATTGTTATTTTACATCCTTCTGTTATCATCGCCTCATCTTATTTTTGTGATTTGAGCAGTTCTTTTATATCCGCTCGCATCTCACGTAAATCTGTTTGGATAGAGACAAACTGTGTCATTGTAGCCTCAAATACAGCTTTATCCAGTTTTATAGCGTCAATGCGGTCATATTGGTCGGCAATTTTCAGTTCCAGAGCCTTGCATTTTGAGGTCAGCCCATAATATGCGTCAACCCTTTTTCGGTTACGTGGCATCATCCCCAGTGCTTCCTTCAGTGTGAACCGAACACAGAGTCCGGTTATAAAAGAGTTTCCGAACTTCTCCTTGAGTGCTGTAATATCCTGTTCGTACTTCTCGTTACTATTACTTCTTGTTTTTTCGCTAACATCAGGACAAGAAGCCTTCTTTCCAACCTGACGCTTCAGTGATTCCTCCGGAGGACCACCAAAGAATAAATTCATAATACTCCACATATCAAATATGCTGTTTTTCATCATTAGTTAGGAATTGGCGGGATCCTAAGAGCGTTTTGTCATTTTTTTGGCGGACAGAAAAAAGAAAAAAGAAAGAGTACCTTCCACCCGTGCATTCCCTTTACTTCTTGATTAGTGTGTTAGTTCAAGTAGTAGGATACTTTTGGTTTCAGGTACTCTTCATATGTGAGTATTATTTCTTCCCTAATAAGGCTATGGGGTGATTGGGGACGGAGGAGAAACTACAATCGAATATTTTATTCCCCTTTCAACTTTTGATTTCTATAATTTCTGCCGGATTCTTTTTTCAGGTACAACCTCATTCTGTCCTTACCAAAGTCTTCTCTGTTGGCATTATAGTTATTGATAACCATAGCTTCTATATCAGCTTTATCAATCCCATGCAAGCCAAATGTCCCGGTGAGATATGCCAATGCATTTTCATAGAGCACACCATACCTGCATAACCATTTAGCTCTTGACAG
>ENA-UPWP01000142-UPWP01000142.1-human-gut-metagenome-genome-assembly--contig:-NODE-142-length-84922-cov-8.931345_pt1 | contig 84922 bp, 85 predicted proteins | sample MGYA00250052_ERZ773380 | MGnify/ENA primary metagenome ERZ773380 (study PRJEB29103, sample SAMN06112063) | human gut metagenome | biome: human gut; feature: ankylosing spondylitis patient; material... | reverse complement strand
GCCGTGTACCGAACGGTACGCACGGTGGTGTGAGAGGTCGGAATTTCTTATTTAAGAGAAATTCCTCCTACTCGATCCTTTTAAAAATTTAGAATTGAGGTATTTATGAAACCAGAAGAAACAGTATTTCACGAGATAACACTGCAGGATAAGGCATGGATGGATCAGAAGTTCGCGGAGGATGACCGGAATGCCTGCGAATACTCGTTTGCAAATAATTTTATGTGGAGAAATGTCTATCAGGTCAGAGTGGCGGAGCTTCACGGCTGCCTGGTAGTTCGGTTTATAGATGGAGAGATTCACTGCTTTTCATTTCCGGTCGGAAACGGCGACAAAAAAGCGGCGGTGGAGGAGCTGCTTGCGATCTGCCATGAGGAGGGAATCCAGCTGTTGATAGCGCCTGCCAGCGAGCAGGACCGCGCGCAGATGCTCGAGTGGTTCCCGGGAAGATTCTTAATCGAGGGAGACCGGAACGACTATGACTATATCTATACAAGAGAGAAGCTTGCGACGCTTGCCGGCAAGAAACTGCACGGAAAGCGCAATCACATTGCCCGCTTTAAAGATTCGGGAGACTGGTCTTATGAGCCGATGACCGCTGAGAATGTAGAAGAATGCCGCACGATGACGTATACGTGGATTCACATGCGCGAGGAAAAGTGGAATGAGGAGATGAACCAGGAGATCTCGGTACTCCATGAGGCGTTCGACCATATGCAGGAGCTTGGACTTGTCGGCGGAGTGCTCCGGAGAGACGGGCAGATCGTCGCGTTTTCAATCGGGGAGCGGCTGAATTCGGAGACGTTTGTTGTGCATTTTGAAAAGGCGTATCCGGATCTTCAGGGAGCGTATCCGATGATCAACCAGCAGTTTGTCCTGCATGAATGTGAGGGGTATGCGTATGTCAACCGCGAGGAGGACACCGGCGATCCCGGACTTAGAAAGGCAAAGCTTTCCTATTATCCGGATATTCTCCTTCCAAAATACGAACTGGAGGAGAGCGGGGTGGTCTATGCGGACCCCGAGCGGGATGCGCCGTATATTCAGGAAATCTGGCAGAAATGCTTTGGCGACGAGGAAGATTATATTCAGTTTTATCTGAAGCACCGAATGACGAGAGAGAATATGCTCGTGATTTTCCGGGATGGAAGACCGGTAGCGATGGCAAGTTTTCTGCCGGTGCAGTACCTGTGCAACGGAGCGTATGTGGACGCGCGCTATGTGTATGCGGTTGCGACACTGCCGGAATACCGGGGACAGAAGCTTGCGGAACAGATTCTGCGCTTTGCAGAAGAAAAATATCAGGTGCCGCTCATTCTGTCGCCGGCCGAGGAGTCGCTGATCCGTTACTATGAAAATCTGGGATTTAAGAATGCATTCCAGGGAGAACGCAAAAATGTGAGCGGCAGTGACATTACGGCGCTCGAGGTAAAGGACACGGAGCCGGTTGCATGCATGGAGCCTGTCACACCGGAGGAGTATGTACGGATCCGGGATGAAAAGTGCGCGAAGGAAGGGTATGTACACTGGGATGTGGATGCGGTTTCCTATGCGATGGAACTCGCGGCAAGCTGCGGCGGCGGTACGGCGGCAGTCAGCTGTGAGGATAAAAACACACGGAATGAGCAGGAAGATGACAGGGATATTCTGATGTATGATATCCGGGAAAAAGAGCTCGTGATACTGGAGACAACGCTGTCGGACGACGCTCTCTCACAGGTGCTTCCGCAGCTTATGGAAGAGACGGGAACCAGCGCAGCATCGTACGGACGGGAGCGGGGCATGATCTGGCTGCCGGAGACGATGGCAGATCTGCCGGTTGCGGGCGACGGTTATCTCGCACTGACGCTTGGTTGATGAATTTTCAGAAAAAATTATGAAAAATGCATAAATTTTCTTGCTATAAAGCCAAAATATGTTATAATATAACCATGATATATCTTGTATCAAATAAACGGCAAAGGGGTTGGACATCATGAGAATTAAGATTACAGGAAGAAACATCGAATTAACAGAGGGGCTGAAGGCAGCAGTAGAGGACAAGCTGAACAAGCTTGAGAAGTATTTTACACCGGATACCGATGTATATGTGACGCTGAGCGTGGAGAAGGAGAGACAGAAAGCCGAGGTTACAATCCCGGCAAAAGGAAATTATATCCGCTCCGAGCAGGTAAGCAACGATATGTATGTATCCATTGATCTTGTGGAGGAAGTGATTGAGCGTCAGCTTAAGAAATACAGAACCAAGCTGGTGACAAAGCAGCAGAATGCATCCGCTGTATTTAAGCAGGAATTCCTGGATGGAGCCGCAGACGAGGATGAGGAGATCAAGATCATCCGTACCAAGAAGTTCTCCATGAAGCCGATGTATCCAGAAGATGCATGTGTGCAGATGGAACTGCTGGGACATGACTTCTTCGTATTCATCAATGCAGAGACGGAAGATGTCAATGTGGTATATAAGAGAAAAGGCAACACCTACGGACTGATCGAGCCGGAGAATTAAGAGCGTTTGAGATGTGCTGTCTCATAATGAACTGATATATTTACAGAAAGAAGAGGGAGAACCGTATTGCAGATGCGGCACTCCCTCTTCTTTTTGTGGAGAAAAAAGGAGTTTGAACTGACAGAGGGCGCTTTCTGTAAAATTTTTTGTGCAAAGGGGTGTACAGTTAGTACTAAAGTATCTTATAATTGTAGTTAAGCGTGCCCTGCGTGTGCGAGAGGTAGAAAAGTTAATCATGTGTGAAACAAAAGAAAAGGGCTCAAGTAGGAAAAGCTACGGACATACAAATGTATTGGTGGATATGATGCAGAATTATCCGGGGTTTATGGATTATATTGCATATCAGTACCCATTGGAGGGAGAACGGATTGAATTATTGGAACAGATTCTGACCGCGCTTGCGGTGGGAAGAAAGCTGGAAGCGGAGCAGATGATTTATCATTATGGCAGTATGATTCACGGGAGGGATCTCATTGCGAGGCAGGTTTTTCTGTGGCTTTTGGGGATGGCAGAATACAGCAGACGTGAGTGTATAGCGGAAGAGCGTAGATAAAAAGCAGGAAAGGGGTCGCAGCGCAGGGGCAGAGCTTTGAAAAAACAAGGAATATTCTTGTCATCAGATCGAAAAAGGTATACTATAAAGCGAGAAAAGTTTTGAAAAAGGAGAGACGGATACCATGAAGATAGTTGTTTTGGCAGGGGGGCTCAGCACAGAGAGAGATGTGTCCTTCAAGACAGGAGAGATGGTTACGAAAGCACTCAGAGAGAACGGACATCAGGTAATTTTACTTGATGTTTTTATGGGATATAGCGATAAGGAAGAAGATCTTACCGGAATTTTTGACAGAGCCGAGGCGGTCAGCGTCAAGGTGGCGGCGATTCCGGAGACCGCGCCGGACCTGGAAAAAGTAAAGGCGCAGAGAAAGGATCAGTCGGATAATTTCTTCGGACCGAATGTCATCGAGCTTTGCCGGATGGCGGACATCGTGTTTATGGCGCTTCATGGAGAGAACGGAGAGAACGGTAAGATCCAGGCGGCGTTTGACCTGTTTGGCATCCGCTACACAGGAACCGGATATCTGGGCAGTGCGCTTGCCATGAACAAAGGAATGGCAAAGCAGCTGTTCCTCGAGAATGGAATCCCGACGCCGAGAGGCACGTCCTTAAAGCGTGGCGAGGATGCGGCAAAGATCGAGACCTGTGGAATTCATTTCCCGTGCGTGGTAAAGCCGTGCAGCGGCGGATCAAGCATCGGCGTATCGATCGTGCACGACAAGGCAGAATACGAGCAGGCATTAAAGGAGGCGTTCCGCTGGGAGAATGAGCTGGTCATTGAGGAATATGTAAAAGGAAGAGAATTTTCTGTCGGCGTCATCGATTTTCAGGCGCTTCCGATCATCGAGATCGCGCCGGTGGAAGGCTTCTATGATTATAAGAACAAATACAAAGCGGGAAGTACGGTAGAGACCTGCCCGGCGGAGCTGTCCGAACAGATTACAAAGGAAATGCAGGGCTATGCAGAGAAGGTGGCAGAGGTGCTTGGACTCAACACTTACTCGCGCACAGACTTCCTTCTGGATGCGGAAGATCACATTTTCTGTCTGGAGGCGAACACACTTCCGGGCATGACGCCGACCAGTCTGCTGCCGCAGGAGGCAAAGGTGACCGGCGTGGATTTCAACCAGCTCTGTGAGAAGCTGATCGAGAGTTCCATGCGCAAGTACAAGAATTAAGAATGAAGTCTGAAATGGGAGCCATTATGAAAAATATGACATTGGAGCATATCGCGCAGGCATGCGGCGGTACATACATCGGGGAAGAATGCGACCGTAAAAAGGAGATTCAGGGGGCGGTGATTGACAGCCGTCTGGTCGAGGAGGGATATCTGTTTATTCCCATCCGCGGAGCGCGTGTTGACGGGCATGATTTCATTCCGGCAGTTTTTGAAAAGGGAGCGCTTGCCGTGCTCTCCGAGAGGAGGCTCGAGCATCCGGCAGGACCGTATATTCTGGTTGACTCCACGGAGGAAGCCATGAAGCAGATCGCGGCGTTCTACCGCCGCTCGCTCGACATCAAAGTCGTGGGAATCACTGGAAGCGTCGGAAAGACCAGCACAAAAGAGATGATCGCGTCGGTGCTCTCCGAGAAATACCGCGTGTTAAAGACCGAGGGGAATCTGAACAATGAGATCGGACTCCCGCTGACGATCTTTAAGATCCGGGAGGAACATCAGGTGGCGGTGCTCGAGATGGGAATCTCTGAGTTCGGTGAGATGCACCGTCTTGCAGAGATGGCACAGCCGGATATCTGCGTCATTACCAATATCGGCTTATGTCATCTGGAGAACCTCATCACAAGAGACGGCATTTTAAAGGCGAAGACGGAGAGTTTTGAGCATCTGGCACCGGACGGGATCGCCGTATTAAACGGGGATGACGATAAGCTCTGTGACAAAAAGATGGTGAATGGCAGACCGGCGGTGTTCTATGGAATCGGACAGGAAGCAAAGACGGCAGAGACAGAGGCCGGCAGCAAACGGCTCGCGGAAAAGGAAGTGTACGCGACCGATGTGGAGGCGATCGGCCTTGAGGGAACGAAGGCGGTCATTCACACGCCGGAGCAGCAGTTTGAGGTGGTGATCCCGATTGCTGGTGAGCACAATGTATACAACGCGCTTGCAGCAGTCTGCGTGGCAAGACGGCTGGGACTTGATGCGGAGGAGATGAAGCTTGGAATTGAGCATGCGCACACGATTGGCGGGCGGAGTAATCTGATCCGGAAAAACGGCATCACAATTATCGACGACTGCTACAATGCGAATCCGGTGTCCATGATGGCTTCCATAGACGTGCTGTCCCAGGCGAAGGGACGAAAGATTGCCGTGCTCGGCGATATGGGAGAACTCGGCAGTGAGGAAAAGAAGCTGCACGGAATGGTCGGCACACACTTTGCGGGGAAGAAGATCGATGCGCTGTTTGTGACTGGAACACTTGCAGGGGAGATTGCGGAGGAGGCGCGGCGTGTAGCGCCGGAGACTAGGGTCTATGCGGAACCGGACAAAGAGGCGCTGGAGGAGGCGCTGCTGGAGTACCGCAGACCGGGAGATACCATTCTGGTAAAGGCGTCCCATTTTATGGGATTTTCGGAGATTGTGAAAAAATTGGAACAGCCACAGTGAATAAGGAAGGTACACATGAAAAAGAATATCATACTGATTGGAATGCCCGGTGTCGGAAAGAGTACCGTTGGCGTGGTTCTTGCAAAAGTGATGGGATACCAGTTCATTGATGCCGATCTGGTGATACAGGAAAAGGAAGGAAAGCTTCTGCGTGAGATTATCGCTGAAGTCGGACCGGAGGGATTCCTTAAGGTGGAGAACCGCATCAACAGCGGGATCGAGGCGGAACATGCCATTATTGCAACCGGCGGGAGCGTGGTGTACGGAGCGGAAGCGATGGAACATCTTGGCCGGATCGGTACGGTGGTTTATCTGAAACTTCCGTACCGGGAATTGGAGCGCAGGCTCTCGGACATCAAGGGAAGAGGGGTTGTCTTAAGAGACGGACAGACACTTCATGATCTCTATGAGGAACGTGTGCCTTTGTACGAGAAATATGCGGATGTGATTGTGGATGAACATCATTTGAACGTGGAACAGACGATTGAGAAAATTATGGAATTGAAGGAACGCTTTCAATGAAGAGACAAACGTTTACAAAACAGGCAGTCTGGCAGGCAGCTGCGGTAGGAGTCCTGGCGGTCGGCGGAGTCCTTTTTTGCCTTTCCGGGCAGATTGGAATCGGACAGACATACCGGCAGATGCGCGTGGATGACCGCATCATCGGGTATGCGCCAGAGAACACTGATATGGATGACATCGTCCGTCAGGCGAGACAGGAACTGACGCAAAAGACCGGGGAGAGAATCAGCGGCGAAGTCGTATGGAGCAGTGAGGAGTGTAGAAAACCGTTCCAGAAGTTGTTGTCGGAGAATGAATTAAAAGAAGCCGTAGAGAACATACTAAGTGAGAAAAATGCAGAGGAAAAGCAGCGCGTCTATACAGTGGCGATCGATGAATACCGCGCCAACTTTGCGACGATGGACGAGGTGGAGTCTTTTCTGGAAAAAGTGAAGGCTTCTGCGGATGAGGCGGATGAATACGGGGCGGTCATTGCGGATCAGGGCTCCCATGTGAGCGGAATTCTGACAGCGTCTCTTGCCAGAAGGGACGCAGGGGCTGCAGCGGATGAAAAAGCGCCGGAGGAAGCACAGGCTTCTCTGCCGCAGGCAGGAATCAGCGCCTATGTGATCTGTACGCTGGAGGAGGCATTTGCAGATCCAAAAGCCACGTATGAGACAGGCATCCTCGATATGGAATTTGTGGAGCGGGTGAATGTGTTCGAGAACTATGTCGATGCCGATCAGATTGCAGATGTGGATGAACAGGTTGCCGAAGTAACAAAAGAGAAAGAATCGAATAAAATATATGTAGTGGAGAGCGGAGACTGTCTCTCCGTGATTGCGATGGATCATGATACGACAGTGTCGTCGATCGTGGCGTTAAACGGGCTGGACAGCGCGGATGCGATGATAAGGGACGGTCAGGAACTCATCATTGCGGTGCCGGAGCCGGATCTGCAGCTTCGGGTAACAAAAGGAGAGGTCTATGAGGAGGACTACATGGAAGAGCCGATCATCATAGACAACGATTCCTGGTATACGACAAAAGAGGTTGTACAGCAGGAGGGAACGACGGGACACCGGGAGCGCAATGACGTTGTGGTCTATGAGAACGGTGTGGAAACAAGCCGCGAGATGATACATCAGAACGTTATGGTGGCGTCACAGGCGGCAGTCATTGAGCGCGGTACCATCATTCCGCCGACCTATATCAAACCGATTTCCGGAGGAAGATATACGTCAGGATTTGGCAGACGCTGGGGACGTATGCACAAGGGCGTTGACTGGGCATGCCCGATTGGGACGACGGTGTACGCATCCTGTGCCGGAACGGTAATCTCTGCGTCCTATAATGGCGGCTACGGCAATAACGTGGTCATCAGCCATGCGGATGGCAGACTGACGAGATATGCACACAACAGTAAGCTTCTGGTGAAGGCTGGACAGCATGTTGAGCAGGGAGAGCCGATCGCGTTAAGTGGAAGTACGGGACGTTCTACAGGACCGCATGTTCATTTTGAGATCTATATCAACGGTTCAGCAGTGGATCCGCTCAAATACATCAGCAACTGATGGGAAGAGGACACAGACTGGAAATAGTTGTATGCTGTACAAATGGATGAAATTTATGGTATAATGTACACTATATGGTTGATGAACGAAGAACTTAAGAATTACTTGACAAAATCATGTAAGCGCTAGTATAATTACGTGTTTGTATAAAGCGTTCATAGAGGTGTGATATGGAACAGTATGTGATCAAAGGTGGAAATCCGCTGGTAGGAGAGGTGGAAATCGGAGGCGCTAAGAATGCGGCGCTTGCGATCTTATCTGCTGCAGTTATGACGGATGAGACCGTTACAATAGAAAATGTACCTAATGTCAGGGATACCAACGTTTTACTCAATGCCATCGAGGAGATTGGAGCGCGGGTAGAGCGGCTGGATGCTCACACGGTAAGGATCAATGGATCTTTTATCCGGGATTTTAATGTTGACAATGAATTTATCCGAAAAATACGTGCATCTTATTATCTGATCGGCGCACTGCTCGGCAAATATAAGCGGGCGGAAGTGGCGCTTCCGGGCGGATGCAACATCGGCGGACGGCCGATCGATCTGCATATGAAGGGCTTTAGGGCTCTGGGCGCAGAGGTGGATATCAAGTATGGTCTGGTGCGGGCTTATGCAGAAAAGTTAACCGGCACCCACATTTATCTGGATAAGGTGTCTGTCGGGGCAACCATCAATATTATGATGGCGGCGTCCATGGCAGAGGGCAAGACAATTATCGAGAATGCGGCGAAGGAGCCGCATGTGGTTGACGTTGCCAACTTCCTGAACAGCATGGGAGCCAATATCCGCGGCGCCGGTACGGACGTGATCCGGATTGTTGGAGTGGAGAAGCTGCATGCGACAGAGTATTCGATTATTCCGGATCAGATCGAGGCAGGCACCTTTATGCTGGCGGCAGCGGCGACCAAGGGTGACGTTACCGTGAAAAATGTGATCCCGAAACATCTGGAAGCGATCAGCGCAAAGCTGCTTGAGATTGGATGCGAAGTGGAGGAGTTCGACGACGCTGTGCGCGTGGTGGCATCGAAGCCGCTGCGTCATACACAGGTGACGACACTTCCTTACCCGGGTTTCCCGACGGATATGCAGCCGCAGATGACAGTTGTGCTGGGAGTGGCTCAGGGAACGAGTACCGTGACGGAGAGCATTTTCGAGAACCGTTTTAAGTATGTGGATGAATTGACACGCATGGGTGCAAGCATCAAGGTGGAGAGCAACATCGCTATTATCAGCGGTGTGGACCAGTACACCGGTGCCAGAGTCAATGCGCCGGATTTAAGAGCTGGAGCGGCGCTTGTGATTGCCGGACTTGGCGCAGAGGGCATTACTGTTGTGGACGATATTTATTACATTGAGCGCGGCTACGAGGCATTTGATCAGAAGCTGTCACTGCTTGGGGCATTGATTGAGAAAGTTTCCGACGAAAAAGAAATACAGAAGTTTACACTGAAAGTATCATAGAATGGAAGTTTTGAATCATTAGGTCTGCTGTGGGAGAAAATCCCGCAGCAGACATTTTTTATTTCATAGGAAATACTGCGGAACGTTAATACAAGAAAGCAGAACCTTCCTATGAAATAAAAAAACGTTCTTTTGACATGATAGCGCGGAAGACAGACTTGGAGGATAACAATGGAAGCACAGGAAATACAACAGAAAGTGTTACATACTATGAGAGGAGAACTGGCACTGCTTGTTGCAGTGCTGATTAACAGCTTCGGGGTGGTGCTGATGCTGCACTCCGGCGCGGGAATCTCTGCCATCTCGAGCATGCCGTTCGCGTTTTCGGAAGTGTTTACGCGGATCTCGCTCGGCACATGGACATACCTGTTCCAGGGCGTCCTGGTGCTTAGCCTGATGATTTTAAGAAAAAGGTTTGTGCCGCAGTATCTGTTCAGCTTTGTGGTGGGATTTGTGTTCGGAGAACTTTTGGATGTGCATGAGGCGTGGATCAATCTTCTGCCGCTTACGCTTCCGAACCGTATTCTCTATTTTGCAATCAGCTATCTGTTGATCTGCATCGGAATTGCACTGTCAAACCGCTGTGGTCTGCCGATCATACCGACAGATCTGTTCCCGAGGGAACTGGCGGACATTACGGGCGCCGCGTATTCCAACATAAAGGTCTCGTTTGATGTGATCTGTCTGGCGGTGACCGCCGGCATGACGATCTTCTTTCTGGGACATCTCGACGGACTTGGAATCGGAACGATTCTGGCGGCGTTTACGATGGGAAAGGTGATCGGGGTGATCGGGAAATGGATGGACGGGCGTTTGCGGTTCGTGTCGGTTCTGACTCCTAAAACGGCAAAGCCGTGTTAGAAAGCCCTGGCAACCGGGAAAGTGTACAGGAGATAAGCTGTAGACAAAAAATGAGGGAACCATAACGTTCCAATGTAACCGGCAGCGGCGAATTCTTTGGAGTAAAATCCAGGTAGTTCTTCCGTGCCGCGTCCGGCATCAAATGCTGTGTCTTTCCACGTTTGGACAGTCCCCGGAGTGTGTCCGGCAACTCGCAGACAATGGGCGGACTTCCTAGCAGCACTAGCCGTGCTGCTAGGAAGTCCTAAAATTGTCTGCAGGTTGCGGACACGCCGCGTGGAATGTTCCAAACTTGGAAAGACACAGCTCATCCAGGATGCCGGACGCGGCATGGTTAGAAATACCGGATTTTACGATCAGAATCGTCGCTGCCGGTTGCATTTAGAACGATGCGTTTCGCTAACTTCCCAGCCTACAGCTTATCTTCTGCCGGCTATCGCAGGCGCCGGATGCTTTTGGACACGACATTGACGGTTTAGAGAACCGCCTGAATATGCAGATCGCCTGCAGTTGACAGATCAATACAGGAACCGTCGTCTAGCTGCACGATCGGTCTGGAAAGCTGCTTGTCGTTGAGCATGACAATGTTGGCGCTCCGGCCGTCGCTCAAGAGGATGCGGTGGTTCTGGTAGGTGCCGGCGATCCGGTTGAGGAATGCGAGAACACATTTGGTATCGTATTTCTGCAGACCGTCACGCTCAAAGTTGGCGATAACCTGAAAAGCGCACAGGGGAGCACGGTAAGAGCGGGCGGTCGTCATGGCATCATAAACATCCGCGATCGCAACAACGCGTGCATAAGGATCAATATCGTTCGTCGTAAGACCGTTTGGATAACCGGTGCCGTCACAGCGCTCATGATGAGAGAGTGCGGCGAGCTTGATGTGTGCATCCAGCGGAAGCGGCTTTAACAGTTCGTAACCGTACTGGGTGTGCAGCCTGACCTGCGCGAACTCTTCGTCGGTGTATTTGCCCGGTTTGTTGAGAAGCTCTGTTGGAATCTTGAGCTTGCCGATGTCGTGAAGCAGTCCGGCGAGCGTCAGCATGTCTAAAGTGGCGTCGTCTGCCTTGATCCATTTTCCGATCTGCCGGCAGATCAGCGAGACATTCAGGGAATGTACATAGACGCTGTCGTCTGAGGAATGCATGTTATGTAACATATTAAACAATTCCAGAGAAGTCTTGCAGGACTGGAACAATTCGACGACCTTCGACAGGAGCGCTGATGTGTCTAACGGCTTGCCCTCGTTCACGTAGCCCTCAAAGCTGACACGGATCTGACTGAGCACGATCGTGTGATCCACCTGGAAAGACTGAAACTTCTGCGAAGTCTTGATTTTCTGCGAATAGGACTTGGGAGCCGCCTGCTTTTCTTCCCCGTCCACAATGCAGGCCGACTTGATATTATAAAAGGAAAGGCGCAGGATCGACTGCTTCGTAAGTTCTTTTCCTTTTTCAAGAACCACCTGTCCGCTGGGGGTAGTGATGTCTTTTGCAAGAACCATGCCCTCTTTTAAATTGTACAGTGCCAATTCTTTCATTTGCTTACCCCTTCTACCTATATTTACTACAACTACTTTCAGTATAGAAGTTTGAAAAAAGAAAGTCAATAAAAAGCTTGACATAGCGGAGAAAGGGGTGTAACGTATCAGACGTAGATTTGAAAATTCAATATTGTGTGTAAATTTTCTTATTCAGAGTGATGGAGATACATAGGATCTGTGAAGTCACGGCAACCCCTCTACGGAAGGTGCCAACCTGAGCGAGCAAATACTGTTATGGATGAGCGCTGTCAGAAGCGATATCCGCGATAGTTCGAACAATAAGAGGATTTGATTATCTATACGTCACTTCCACTTGTTTTTCGCAAGTGGTTTTTTTGTGTCATTTTACATGATGAGAAAGGGAGTAATAAGGAATGGAAAAGAGATTATTTACATCTGAGTCCGTCACAGAAGGACACCCGGACAAAGTCTGCGATGCAATTTCCGACGCGATTCTGGATGCGTGCATGGCAGAGGATCCAATGAGCCGTGTGGCTTGTGAGACGGCAAGCTGTACCGGATTTGTACTGGTAACCGGAGAGATTACCACAAAGGCAAAGCTGGATATTCCGGCGATCGTGAGACAGACAGTCAACGAGATCGGTTACAACGATGCGAAGACCGGATTTGACGGAAATACATGTGCAGTTATGGTAGCGCTCGATCAGCAGTCACCGGATATTGCCATGGGTGTAGACAAGGCACTCGAGGCAAAAGAGGGCGGGTTAAAGGATGAACTGGATACCGGTGCAGGAGATCAGGGTATGATGTTCGGTTATGCGACAAACGAGACACCGGAGCTTATGCCGTATCCGATTTCTCTCGCACACAAGCTGGCATTACAGCTGACCAGGGTGCGCAAGGACGGCACACTTTCCTATCTGAGACCGGACGGAAAGACACAGGTTTCCGTTGAGTATGATGAGAATGGAAAGCCGCTTCGTCTGGAAGCTGTCGTACTGTCCACACAGCATGATGATGATGTTACACAGGAGCAGATCCATGAGGATATCAAGAAATACGTGTTTGATCCGATCCTGCCGAAGGAACTGGTAGATGCACAGACAAAGTTCTTCATCAACCCGACCGGACGTTTTGTTATCGGCGGACCGCACGGAGATGCAGGTCTGACTGGGCGTAAGATTATCGTAGACACCTACGGCGGATATGCACGTCACGGCGGCGGCGCTTTTTCCGGTAAGGACTGCACCAAGGTAGACCGCTCCGCAGCTTACGCGGCACGTTATGTGGCAAAGAACATCGTTGCCGCAGGTCTTGCAGAAAAATGCGAGATTCAGCTTTCCTATGCGATCGGTGTTGCACAGCCGACATCGGTTATGGTAGATACCTTCGGAACCGGAAAGCTTTCTGACGAGAAACTGGTGGAAATCATTCGTGAAAACTTCGATCTCCGTCCGGCCGGAATCATCAAAATGCTGGATTTAAGAAGACCGATTTATCGTCAGACAGCGGCATACGGACATTTCGGACGCGCCGATCTGAACCTTCCGTGGGAGGCAGTCGATAAGGTGGAGACATTAAAGAAATATTTGTAGAGTTTTATGAAAAGTTTAGACAATTTTACATAAAATAAATAGGTTTTTGGATGTTTCGTGTTATAATGGGTCATAGAATTACAGTTCTATGACCCGTTTTTTTGCGGGAATTTGCGGGGTGGACAAAGCAGACATGAAGTTCAAAAATAAAATTATCATTTCATTTTGTATTATCATATTTATCCCCATTCTTCTTGCGGTGGCGGTGCTTTTCGGATTCCAGAAGATCCAGCTGAAGTCGATTGAACAGACATACGGCGTGGAGAGTGACGATTACAGTTATTTTTCTAATTCCATGCAGCTGCTCAGCCGTTTTACGCGCGAGTCCTTTGAGACGCTTCTGGATCTTTCAAAGCAGGATCCGGATAAGCTGGAGGATAAGGCGTTTCTGGAGCAGATGAATGACACTCTGCGCGAGAAGTATTCGTATCTTGTCGTGCGCAGGGGAGACGAGCTGATCTATGTGGGAGATGATAAGGAGGCGTCGCTGCTGACGGATCTGCCGGCCTACGGAGGGGAAGAGTCCGGGGCAGACACCGGCATCTATGTCGACGGAGACAAGCAGGCGCTGATCAAGCAGATTGATTTTGTGTATACGGACGGAAGCCAGGGAAGCGTTTTTATTATCACGATCCTTGAGGAGACCGTGCCGGAGTTGAAGAGCCTGATGGCGGATGTGGTGATCTCGATTGTCCTGATCTTAATCCTGACGGCATGCATGCTGACGGTATGGATTTATACGAGTTTTATCAACCCGATCAAGAAGCTGCAGGTGGCGGCGCAGAACATTAAGGACGGTAATCTGGATTTTACGGTGGATGTAGAGACGAATGACGAGATCGGGGAGCTCTGCCGCAATTTCGAGGAGATGCGGCAGCGGCTGAAGGATAACGCAGAGGAAAAGCTTTCCGGTGAGCGTGAGAACAAGGCGCTGATCAGTAATATCGCCCATGATTTAAAGACGCCGATCACAGCCGTGAAGGGGTATGCGGAGGGTCTCATCGACGGTGTGGCGGATACGCCGGAAAAGCGTGACAAGTACATCCGGACGATTTATAATAAGGCGAATGAGATGGATACGCTCATCAATGAGCTGACCTTGTATGCGAAGATCGATACCAACCGCATTCCGTACAATTTTGCAAAGCTGAATGTGGCGGAGTATTTCAATGACTGCATTGAGGAGATCGGACTCGATCTCGAGGCGAAAAACATCGGACTGGCATATTTTAATTATGCGGACGAGGATGTCCAGATTATTGCGGATCCAGAGCAGCTAAAGCGCGTGGTTAACAATATCGTGGGGAATTCGGTCAAATATCTCGATAAGCAGAAGGGATTTATCAATATCCGGATCAAGGATGTCGGTGATTTTATCCAGGTCGAGATTGAGGATAACGGCAGAGGAATTGCCGCGCGCGATCTGCCTTACATTTTTGACCGGTTTTACCGTGCGGATGCGTCGCGCAATTCTGCGACGGGAGGCAGCGGTATCGGATTATCGATTGTGAAGAAGATTATTGAAGACCACGGCGGTAAGATCTGGGCGACAAGCAAGGAGTCCATCGGAACCGTGATGTATTTTGTATTACGAAAATATCAGGAGGTGCCATATGAGCAGAGTATTGATCATTGAGGATGAGGTGGAGATTGCAGACCTTGAGAAGGATTATCTGGAACTCAGCGGATTTGAGGTGGAGATAGAGAATGACGGAACCGTCGGACTGAAACGGGCGTTGACGGAAGATTTTGATATGTACATCCTGGATCTGATGCTTCCGGGCATTGACGGTTTTGAGATCTGCAAGCAGATCCGGGAGGAGAAAAACACGCCGATTCTGATGGTGTCGGCGAAGAAGGATGACATCGATAAAATCCGCGGTCTTGGACTGGGAGCGGATGACTATATTACCAAGCCATTTTCGCCGAGCGAGCTGGTGGCGCGCGTGAAGGCACATCTGGCGCGCTATGAGCGGCTGATCGGCAGCAATACGCCTGAGAATGATACGATCGAGATCCGTGGAATCCGCATCGATAAGACGGCGAGACGTGTCTGGGTCAACGGCGAGGAGAAGCAGTTCACGACAAAGGAGTTTGACCTCCTGACATTTCTTGCGGAGAATCCGAATCATGTATTTACGAAGGAAGAACTGTTCCGCCAGATCTGGGATATGGAATCCATCGGGGACATTGCGACGGTGACGGTACACATCAAAAAGATCCGCGAGAAGATCGAGATGAACACCAACAAACCGCAGTACATAGAAACAATCTGGGGAGTAGGGTACAGATTTAAGCTGTAGAGCTTAAATCGTAAGGATGTGTAAAGGTGTGCAAGGCAGGCGCTCCACAGCGAAGCTGTACTGAAATGAGCGCCTGCGCTGCGAAGCAGCAACAATCTGGGGAGTAGGGTACCGGTTTAAGCTGTAATTTATAATTTGGAAGGAGTGCAGGAAAATGAAAAAGTATGTAAAACCAGAAGTTGTGGAGACAAAAGATTATGCGGAGGGCGTGTATCTGGCGAGCGGCGGTTCGACAGATAATTCGTCGGGACCGGAAGAAACTGCCTGTCGATTTGGCAGAAAGGAAGCAAATGCGGGTTCGGACACCTGCCAGGAGTGCTCTAAGAGCGGCGGGCAGAGAAATACGCCGCTTCCGGGCGAGGAGTCTGCGCGCGAAGCAGATTTTACCGGATGTATCGACGGCAGACCGGTAAAGAGATCATAGGCAGTAGGATGACAGAGCGGGCGAAGGAGAGCACAGATGAGTGGGAAAAAAATTGCAATCATATACAAAAGTCTGACAGGGAATACCAGGCAGGTGGCAGAAGCAATACGGGATGCGCTTGGCGGTGAAGAGATTGTATACTTCGGTGAGCCGAAGCCGGACATTGTGGCGGATCTTTATTTTGTAGGATCCTGGACGGACAAGGGAAGCTGTGATGGAACGGTTGGTGAGTATTTGAAGCAGCTGGAAGGAAAAAAACTGGCGGTTTTCGGCACTGCCGGTTATGGTGGCTCCAGAGAATACTATCAGAAGCTGGCGTGCCGGGTAACGGAGTGCGTTCCGGATACCAGTGAGGTGCTCGGAAGCTTTTACTGCCAGGGGAAAATGCCGATCGGAGTGAGAAACCGCTATGTGGCGATGCTGCGGGAGCACCCAGAAGATCAGAAGCTGAATGCGAGCGTAAAAAATTTTGACGAGGCGCTTTCACATCCGGATGAGAAAGATTTTGCGGATGCACGCCAGTGGGCACAGACTATGGTGGATGCGGTTTAGAATATGGAGATCAGAATTTTATTTGAAGATGAGCAGATCATTGTCTGTGAAAAGCCGGCAGGCGTGGCAGTACAGACGAAAAGGCTCGGACAGGCGGATATGGAGAGCCTGCTCAAAAACAGGCGGGCGGGGAAGGGCGAGCCGCCGTACATCGGAGTGGTGCACCGGCTGGATCAGCCGGTATGCGGCGTGATGGTGTTCGCAAAGACGAAGGAGTCGGCGGCCGCACTTGGCAGGCAGATTGCGTCGGGCAAGGCGGACAAGTTTTACTACGCCGTGACAGACGGAGTGCCGGAAGCCGGAAAGGGGCAGCTTACAGATTATCTTCTGCGTGACGGCAGAACCAATACGTCTGCGGTTGTGGAAAGCAGTACACCGGGAGCAAAGCGGGCGGAGCTTTCCTACGAGATTTTGGAGCAGAAAAACGGGCGCGCCGTTCTTCGGATTCATCTGGGAACCGGCAGACATCATCAGATCCGCGCGCAGCTGGCACATGCAGGGATGCCGATTGTGGGAGACCGGAAGTACAATTTTAAAGAGAATATGAAGCCGTCGGGGGAACCGCTCTGCCTCTGTTCGTACAAAATCGGGTTCAGACACCCGAAAACACGCAGAAATCTTGCGTTTGAAATTGACAACCCTTTCCATTTATCATAAAATCATAAGTTGTGCAGGAGTTGCACACAGACAACCTTGAAGCTGCTTGCAACGGCAGTAAGAGCTATGAAAAGGAGATAGATGATGGCAAAGGACAACAAAAAATTAGTAGAAGCGATCACATCGATGGATGTTGATTTCGCACAGTGGTACACGGACGTGGTAAAAAAGGCGGAGCTGATCGATTATTCCGCGGTAAAGGGATGTATGATCATCCGTCCGGCAGGCTATGCGATCTGGGAGAATATCCAGAAAGAGCTTGACCGCAGATTCAAAGAGACCGGCGTGGAGAATGTATACATGCCGCTTTTTATTCCGGAGAGTCTGCTCGAAAAAGAAAAGGATCACGTGGAGGGATTTGCACCGGAGGTTGCATGGGTAACCTACGGCGGATTGAACCCGCTGCCGGAGCGTCTCTGCGTCAGACCTACATCTGAGACACTGTTCTGCGATTTTTATAAAAATATTATTCACTCCTACCGTGACCTCCCGAAGGTATACAACCAGTGGTGCTCGGTGGTACGCTGGGAGAAGGAGACGAGACCGTTCCTCCGTTCCAGGGAGTTTCTGTGGCAGGAGGGACACACCGCGCATGCGACCGCAGAGGAAGCCGAGCAGCGCACGATTCAGATGCTGAATCTGTACGCGGACTTCTGCGAGGAGGTACTGGCAATGCCGGTCATCCGCGGACGCAAGACCGAGAAGGAGAAGTTTGCAGGTGCGGAGGCTACCTATACGATTGAGGCGTTGATGCATGACGGAAAGGCACTGCAGTCCGGTACCAGCCATAACTTCGGCGACGGATTCGCAAAAGCGTTCGGTGTCCAGTATACCGATAAAGATAATAAGCTTCAGTATGTACATCAGACTTCCTGGGGTATGACCACACGTCTCATTGGTGCGATCATCATGGTACACGGCGATGATTCGGGTCTGGTTCTGCCGCCGAGAATTGCACCGGTACAGGCGATGGTGATTCCGATCCAGCAGTACAAAGACGGCGTTATGGATGCCGCAAAGAGTGTCTGCGAGCGCCTTGGAAAAGTATGCCGCGCGAAGCTGGATGACTCGGACAAGAGCCCGGGCTGGAAGTTCTCCGAGCAGGAGATGCGCGGAATTCCGGTTCGTATCGAACTTGGACCAAAAGACATCGAGGCAGGCAAGTGCGTAGTAGTGCGCAGAGACACCAGAGAGAAGATTGAGGTCGCACTGGAGGATCTGGAGCAGAAGATTCCGGAGATTTTAGAGACCATCCAGAAAGAGATGTTCGAGCGTGCAAAGGCACACCGCGACGCGCATATCTGGGATGCCCACAATTATGAAGAATTAAAGGACATCGCGGCAAACAAACCGGGATTTATCCGCGGTATGTGGTGCGAGGATCAGGCGTGCGAGGACAAGATCAAAGAGGAGCTTGCCGTGACATCCCGCTGTATCCCGTTCCATGATCAGGAGCAGATTTCCGGAACCTGCGTATGCTGCGGCAGACCGGCACACAAGCTGGTATACTGGGGCAAGGCATATTAAGGAGAAGTGCGTGGATAAAAATGCAAAGATCAGCCTGCCTGCGAAGGTCGCGAGGATTCTGAATACATTAGGTGGGCACGGATATGAAGCGTATGCGGTCGGAGGCTGCGTGCGCGACTCCCTGCTCGGGAGAATGCCGCAGGACTGGGACATTACGACCTCGGCGCGACCGGAGCAGGTCAAGGCTCTTTTCCGGCACACGATTGATACCGGAATCCAGCATGGGACGGTGACGGTCATGCTGGATCATGAGGGATTCGAGGTCACAACCTACCGGATTGACGGAGAATACGAGGATGCGAGGCACCCGAAGGAAGTGGCGTTTACCGCGAATCTTCTGGAGGATCTGAAACGCCGCGATTTTACGATCAATGCGATGGCCTACAATGAAGTGACCGGACTGGTGGATGCCTTTGACGGAATCGGCGATCTGGAGAGAGGCGTGATCCGTTGCGTGGGAAATGCCATGGAGCGCTTTTCGGAGGACGCCCTTCGCATGCTCCGGGCGGTTCGTTTTGCAGCGCAGCTTGGCTTTTCGATTGAACGGGAGACACAGGAAGCCATTGCCGGACTGGCGGGCAATATAAAAAAGGTCAGTGCGGAACGGATTCAGGTCGAACTGGTAAAGCTTTTGACTTCGCCGAATCCGGGAGAGCTGAAAGTGGCGTATCGCACGGGGCTTACGGCTGTTTTTCTGCCGGAGTTTGACATGATGATGGAGACACCGCAGAACAATCCGCATCACTGCTACAGTGTGGGAGAGCATACGCTAAAGGCGATCGAAGCAGTGCCGGCGGATAAGGTGTTAAGGCTTACGATGCTGCTGCATGACATTGCAAAGCCTGCCTGCAAGACGACGGACGAAAAAGGCGTGGATCATTTTTACGGACATCCGGTGCGCGGAAGCGAGATGGCGCGTGGGATTCTGCGCCGGCTGAAATTTGACAACGATACCACCGACCGGGTGTGCCGGCTGGTGCACTGGCACGACGATAATCCGGAGCTTTCTGGGAAGGCGGTCCGCAGGGCGATGCACAGGATTGGCGTGGAACAGTACCCGGCATTGTTTGCGGTCAAGCGCGCGGATATTCTGGCGCAGAGCGGGTACCGGCGCGCGGAAAAGCTGGCGTATGTGGACGCATATGAACAGATGTACCGGGAGTGCATGGAGAAAAAGGAGTGTCTTACGATCCGGCAACTGGCGGTTTCCGGTCAGGATCTGATTGCAGCCGGAATGCAGCCGGGAAAGCAGATCGGGGAGATGCTGAATGAACTGCTGGAACGGGTACTGGAAGATCCCGGGCTGAATACGAAGGAACAATTATTAAAAATTGTGACAGGAAAGATTTCTGATCAAAACAGGTCATGAAATAAAAACCCCTCACATATGATGAAGAGACACGGCAGAGCAGCCGCAGATCAATCATATGGAGGGGTTTTCGTGTATAATCGACCGGAGCAGGTATTGGAGCAGTACGACCTGGAAGTGAGAGCGGTTTCCAAAGGGCGTGAAAGTTATATTTGTGATACAACACAGGGGCAGTTACTTTTAAAAGAATACAAAGGCTCGGCGGAGCGGGCGGAGTTTCTCTCTGCCATACTCGGGCATCTGGGTGGACAGGGACTCTTAACGGAGCAGGTCGTGCGGACGAAGGAGGACGCCCCGATTGCCGTCGTGGAGGATGAGACAAAGTATATGGTATTGACGGCTGTTTCCGGGAGCGAGTGTGACACCAGAAACCGGGCGGACATGATCGCGGGGGCGGAGAAACTGGCAATGCTGCACAATGCGGCGGAAACTTATTCGGAGACGGTTCCGGAGTTTGTCTGCAACGACCCGAATGAACTGCAGGAACTGTATGAGAAGCATAACCGGGAACTGGTCAAAGTCCGGAATTACATACGGTCCAAAAAGAAAAAGAATGATTTTGAAGTGCTCTTTTACGGGCAGTATGAGCGCTTTATGGAAAAAGCAAGGCAGGTGGCACAGGAACTTTCGGCGATGGGACAGGGCGGGCAGAGCGCCGGGTTTTGTCACGGCGATTATAACCAGCACAATATTCTGTTTTCCAAAACCGGAATCGGCATTGTCCATTTTGAATGCTTTTCCTACCAGATACAGGTCAGTGATCTGGCAAATTATATGCGGAAAATGCTGGAAAAAAACAACTGGAACACCGGACTTGGCATGGATCTCATCTGTGCGTATGACCGTGTGCGCCGGCTGACTGCCGTGGAACTAAACTATCTGTATCTGTATATGGCATATCCGGAAAAATTCTGGAAAATTGCGAACCGCTACTATAACACACACAAGGCATGGGTGTCCGGACGCAATATTGAAAAGCTGGAAAAATTCATACGGCAGGAGGATGAGCGGGAACGATTCCTGGAAATGATGCGCCATTTCACCTTGCAGCCGCCCGCGTCCTGAGATAAAAGTTCCGCTGAGTTGTTTAATATGATATAATGAATCTTGACAGATTCATATTAGAAGTTCCGGTGGAACTTCGGATGCGCAGAAAGCAGCGCAAAAAAGAGGATATAATCAATCTGGCGGTACTTTTGCCGTAGAATTGTGTACACGATAAAGGAGCAGATATACTTGAAGAAGAAAATAGTTCGATGGATCCTGCCGGTCTGCATGATGCTGTTACTGGCAGGATGCGGAAAAAGCAGCAATACAGTTGTGACAGGAACTTACTATAATCCGTCAAAGGATGCGGAAAACACAGCACAGACCGTCGGGACGGAGGCGGATGCGAACGACGTGCTGGATGCAATGGAACAGGGGACGGAGCAGGAAGGCACGTCGATCGGAGCAGACCTGTTTTTAATCACTAACAATGATATGCAGGCGGAGTGTCTGATTTTAACACAGTTGAACTCCGGCAAGCAGTATATGTATAATTACACGATTGCTACCCGGTTCCTTGACAAATATGGCAGCCGGATGCCGGTGTCTGGATTTGACGCGGGTCGCATTATCCGTGTCGGGGAAAAAGATAAGCAGGGCAGGCTTGTGGAAGCGCAGATCTCCGATCTGGCGTGGGAATACCCGGATGTGACCAGATACAGTGTAGATGAGGAGCACGGTGCATTTAAGATTGCGGATACAAATTATTCGTATGATGAGGATCTGTTTGTGGTTTCGGACGGAAGTCCCCTCCAGCTTTCAGATCTGACGGCACTGGATACGCTTCGGGTGGTCGGAATTGACAAGAAAATATATTCCATCTCGGTGACCACCGGGCACGGTTCGTTAAAGCTGGTCAATACCAGTGTCTTTGATGGAAGTTACATTCAGGTGGGAAGCAAGGTGTTTGCCCAGATTACCGGAGAGATGACGATTGAGATTCCTGAGGGAACATACACGGCAGCTGTCGCGAATAACGGATACGGCGGAAGTACGGAGATTACGATCACGAGAGGTCAGGAGACGGTTCTGGATCTTGAGACGTTAAAGGGCGAGGGACCGAAGTACGGAAGCATTCTCTTCGCAGTCAATGTTGAGGGCGCATGGCTTCAGGTAGACGGGCAGCTGGTGGATTACAGCCAGCCGGTGGAACTACAGTATGGAGTGCATACGCTCACCGTGACGGCGGACGGTTATGATACATACAGCAAAAAGCTGTTTGTGAATTCACCGGAGGCAACGATCGCCATCGGAATGACAGGAGAATCGGGAAGCTCGTCGACTACGACCGGAAGTGAGACGCAGTCATCGGAGGCAGACAGCAGTACATCCACAGGAGAGAGCGCAGACGGACAGGCGGGAAGTCTCGCGGGAAGCCTGGCAGGAAGCCACTCGGACAGCAGTTCCTCGGGTTCATCTTCAAGTTCGTCTTCTACATCGACGGGAACAGCGGACACGACGAGTGACGCGGCACTGGATGCTATCGTAAACGAGATTCTGGATAAGAATGGAGACAGTTCCAGCAGCAGTTCCGGCAGTAGCAGCAGTACTTCGGATTATCTTTCTACCCTTACGTCTCTGCTCAATGCGCTTAAGGGAAATAATTGAGAGAATTGTATCAATTTATGACAGGAATGGTACTTGAAAAAGCAAAACAGGAAAGATAAGATAGGCTTAGAAAAAAAGCAGGAGGAATCTGAGATGGGATATAGAGAAACATATGAGTCATGGCTGAACAATCCATATTTTGACGAGGCGACCAGAGCGGAGCTTCAGGCGATCGCCGGGAATGAGAAGGAGATGGAAGAGCGCTTCTACATGGATCTGGAGTTCGGTACTGCCGGACTGCGCGGCGTGATCGGAGCGGGAACCAACCGCATGAATATCTACACGGTGCGCAAAGCGACACAGGGACTGGCGAATTATATCTGCAAAGTGGGAGCACAGGCAAAAGGTGTTGCCATCGCGTATGATTCCAGACATATGTCCCCGGAGTTCGCCGACGAGGCGGCGCTTTGTCTTGCAGCGAACGGCATTAAGGCATATGTATTTGAATCGTTAAGACCGACGCCGGAGCTTTCCTATGCGGTGCGCAAGCTTGGGTGTACAGCGGGCATCAACATCACGGCAAGCCATAATCCGCCGGAATACAATGGATACAAAGTATACTGGGAGGACGGCGCGCAGATCACACCTCCGCATGACACGGGAATTATGGATGAAGTGAGAAACGTGACGGATTATGCTTCTGTGAAGACGATGCCGCTTGAAAAGGCAAAGGCAGATGGTCTGTATCAGACGATCGGCGCGGATATTGACGATCCGTATATTGCGGAGCTGAAAAAACTGGTGCTTCATCAGGACTGCATTGACAAAGTTGCATCCGAGTTAAAGATTGTATACACACCGCTTCACGGAACCGGCAACCTTCCGGTACGCCGTGTGCTCAAAGAGCTTGGATTCACGAATGTCTACGTTGTGCCGGAGCAGGAACTGCCGGACGGCGATTTCCCGACGGTAAGCTATCCGAATCCGGAGGCGGCAGAGGCATTTGCATTAGGACTTGCACTGGGTAAAAAAGTAGATGCCGACCTGATTCTTGCGACAGATCCGGACGCGGATCGTCTGGGTGTTTATGTGAAGGATGCACAGACCGGAGAATACCACAGCCTGACCGGAAATATGTCCGGATGCCTGATTGGCGACTATGTGATCGGACAGCGCAAGGAGCTCTTCGGACTGCCGGAGGACGGCGCATTTATCCGTTCGATCGTATCCACGAATATGGCAGATGCGATTGCGGCATACTACGGAATAGATCTGATCGAGGTGCTGACCGGATTTAAGTTTATCGGACAGAAGATCTTAGAGTTTGAGGAGACAGGAAAGGGCACATACCTCTTTGGTATGGAGGAGAGCTATGGCTGCCTGCCGGGAACTTACGCGAGAGATAAGGATGCCGTTGCAGCATCGATGATGCTGTGCGAGGCGGCGGCTTACTATAAGACGAAGAACATGACACTCTGGGATGCAATGCTTGCCATGTATGAGCGTTATGGCTACTACAAGGATGATGTGACTTCCATCACATTAAAGGGAATCGAAGGACTGGCGAAGATCCAGGAGATTATGAATACGCTCCGTGAAAATGCTCCGGCAGAGATCGGTGGATACAAAGTGACGGCGGTGCGGGATTATAAGCTGGACACCATCACGGATACGGCAGCGGGTGCAGTGCGGCCGACAGGTCTGCCGAAGTCGAATGTTCTTTATTACGAGATGACCGACGGGGCATGGGTGTGCGTCAGACCGTCCGGAACCGAACCGAAAGTCAAATTTTATCTCGGCGTAAAGGGGACATCGCTCGCGGATGCGGACGCAAAATCAGAAGCGCTCTCAAAAGCGGTTCACGCATTGATCGACACCATGATGTAAACGCTTCCCAAACGTAAAAAAGCTCGGAAAATCCCCATATTTTGGGGATTTTTCTTGACAAAGAAAGAAAAAACAAGTATAAATATGAAGTAGGTATTTTGAGAACCTCGAATATTATTTATATTGAAAATCCAGAGGAGGAATTTTTAACATGAACAAAGCAGAGTTAGTTGCAGCAATGGCTGAGAAGACTGAGTTAAGCAAGAAGGACGCAGAGGCAGCATTAAAGGCATTTACAGATGTTGTTGCTGAGGAATTAAAGAAGGGCGAGAAGATCCAGTTAGTAGGATTCGGTACATTTGAGGTATCTGAGAGAGCAGAGAGAACAGGAAGAAATCCGCAGACTGGTAAAGAGATGACAATCGCAGCTTCCAAGGCTCCGAAGTTCAAGGCTGGTAAGGCTTTAAAGGATATGATCAACGCCTAAGTGATATAGAGATAGCAGAGTGGATTTTGCGGTTGCAGAATCCACTTTTTTGCTTTCAGGGAAAAGGAGCCTTTGGAAGCAGGAACGCTCCGCAGGCATAAGGAGAAGAAGATGAGACTGGATAAATTTTTAAAAGTGTCCCGGCTGATCAAGAGACGCACAGTGGCGAATGAAGCTTGTGACGCCGGCCGTGTGATGGTCAACGGCAAACCGGCGAAGGCTTCCGTGAATGTAAAAGTCGGCGACATTATTGAGATCGGTTTTGGAACGAAGACCGTGAAAGTCCGCGTGCTGGATCTGCAGGATACGACGAAAAAGGAAGAAGCCAAGGATTTGTTTGAATATGTATCATAATATGAAAAACCTCCCATATACTTTCTAATAGAAAAGGAAAGCGGGAGGTTTTTTTATGGAGGAAAAGAATTATAATAATACGGCAAAATCACATAAGGTCCTGCTGGTAAACCGGGGAAACGGCGCGTTTTCCGGTGTTGTGGATGTGCTGTCTTTTGATGTGGCGGAGATTCTGCTCGAGACGGAACTGGGGATGCTGCTCATCAAGGGACAGGATCTGCACGTGAACCGACTGAGCCTGGAAAAAGGGGAAGTGGATATTGAGGGACGGATTGATTCCCTGACCTATTCGGATGTCAAAACGGCGGGAAAACAGGCGGAATCTCTTCTGGGAAGGTTGTTCCGGTAGATGGCGGTAAGCACATCAATCTATCAGGAACTGCTGTTTCTCGGGAGCTCTGTGTTGGTAGGAATGGGACTTTTCTTTCTCTATGATATCCTGCGCATTTTCCGCCGGATTCTTCCGCACGGAAATATCTGGATCGGCGTGGAGGATTTTCTGTACTGGATCATTTTTACCGGCGTGGTCTTTGTCCTTTTATACCGGGAAAATGACGGCATGGTGCGCGGGTTTGCGTTTGGCGGTCTGCTCGTCGGAATGACGTGTTATTATCTGCTGCTCAGCCGCCTGATCGTGCACTGTCAGGTGTGGATCTGGAAAAAAATACTGGGAATACTTGGAAATGTGCTGGGATTTTTTGTGCGTCCGGTGTGGAAAACCTTAAAAAAAGTTGCAGCATTTTGTGGAAAACGATTGAAAAAGTTTGTGAGAGCGGTTAAAATAGGTTTATGTAAACTGTAAGTTGCTACATAGATGCAGGAAATGAGGGACAGGAATGGCAGCAAAGAAGAGAAAATCAAATCGGAATAACAGGGCGGGCAAGATCTGTATCAGCATGATTCTGGTTGTATTTGCAGCGGCAATGTCTGTCCAGATTGTAAAAGCTTATCAGAAAGATCAGGAGTACGCCAGAAAGCAGGAACAGCTGGAGGTGCAGCTTCAGGATGAGACGGCAAGGCAGGAGGAACTTCAGAATTACCAGTCCTATACACAGTCCCAGGAGTATGTGGAGGATATTGCGAAGAGCAAACTGGGACTAGCCTATGACAATGAGATTATATTTAAGGAAGAACCTTAAGAACATAAGAATGACAGAATAAAAGGAGCCTTACCCGGAGAGATCATCCCGGATAAGGCTTCTTTTTTGGCTGTTAAAGTGTAATCTGATCGATCGCGTCGAGTTCTTCTGGCGTAAAGGAAGTATGTCCGACAATGGCGATATTGTCGAGAATCTGTTCCGGGCGGGAAGCACCAATCAGCACGCTGGTCACGTCACCGTCCTTTAAGATCCAGCTTAATGCCATCTCTGCGAGCGTCTGTCCACGCTTTTTGGCAAGCTCATTGAGAGCGCGGATCTGTGAGAGACGCTCCGGCGTAAGTGCGGTCTCCTTGAGGAAACGTCCGTCGGTCGCGATGCGGCTGTCAGCCGGAATACCGTTTAAATAGCGGTCGGTGAGCATGCCCTGTGCCAGCGGTGAAAAGGCGATAATGCCTCTCTGCAGCCTTCTGGCAGTATCTTTCAAACCGTTTTTCTCGATCGTGCGGTCAAAGATGGAGTAGCGGTTCTGGTTGATGATAAACGGGCACTTCAAGTCGTTTAGAATCGCACATGCACGTTCCAGTGTCGGACCGTCATAGTTGGACAGACCGACATAGAGTGCCTTTCCGCTTTTGACAATGGAATCGAGAGCGCCCATCGTCTCTTCGAGCGGTGTCTCAGGATCCATGCGGTGATGATAAAAAATATCCACATAATCCAGCCCCAGGCGCTTTAAGCTGGCGTCCAGGCTTGCGATGAGGTACTTGCGGCTGCCCCAGTTGCCGTAAGGCCCCGGCCACATATCGTAGCCGGCTTTGGTGCTGATTAGAAGCTCGTCCCGGTACGCAGAAAAGTCGTCCCGCAGGATTTGTCCCAGGTTGCGCTCTGCGCTGCCGTAAGCGGGACCGTAATTGTTCGCAAGATCAAAATGCGTGATACCGTTATCAAAAGCGGTGCGGCACATTGCCTTCATGTTGTCATAATGTCCGGTGTCCCCAAAATTGTGCCAGAAACCGAGAGAAACCATTGGAAGCTTTAAACCGCTGGCGCCGCAGCGATTGTACTGCATGGTATCATAGCGGCTTTCTTTTGCCATATAACCCATAAGAAAATCTCCTTTCATATCATGGTGGCTATGCTTTTGCGTACATTATAACACCGGCATGAAAAAATGTGGTAGAGGAATATTTCTGGATGAACTTCCTAAAAGGCACGAAGCGCTTCAAAGTCCATGAAACAGACAATGGAACCGATATTTTGGCGAAAAGTTTTTCAAAAGGGGTCCTTCCTTTGACAAAGATTTTCCGGGAACAACCCTATAATCGATGTCACCCGCGAAAAACACCGGGACAGACCGGAGGCGGGAATGGAGGTAGGCGATGAAAAAAATGAATGCAAGACAAATGATGCTCTGTATGGCGGGAAGTGTAATGTGCAGTGTGGGCGTGATGGGGTGTTACCCTCTGGTGCCGGCGTATTTTGCGGCGCTGTATCTGGAGCGGGTCAGCGGACCGGTGCTGCTCGGCATGATGTACATAGGAATGTTCGTGTTTATGCCGACGGCGGCAGCAGTGAAGTATGCGGTAGCGCTTGTCGTGGTGATGGGAGCGATCCGGCTGGTGGAATGGGCAAACGAGGGCTGCCCTTCCTATATGGCGGGCAGTATGGCGGCGATTATTACGATGATTCTGTCAGTTGCGGGGGGACTTCTGGAATGGAAGGATCAGCCGGGAATTCTGGCAGCGGCGCTGGAGGGTGCATTTATATTTGGAGCCGTGATTCTTTTTAACCGTGCCCTGCATATGATATTACACTGGGGAAGAAAGGCGGGGGTGCCAGAGCGGCCGGATGGAGGAAGAGAGGAGCGGCTGATGGGGTATGCGGAATCGTTTCAGGGATTGTCCCAGGTTTTTCACAGTATGAGTGCCGCACATCAGAACGGTGCGGCGGAGGAACTGGGACAGATACAGAACGAGCTGACTGGAAAGATCTGCGCGTCGTGTGACGCGTGTGCAGTCTGCTGGGAGAGAGATCCTGCACCCTTATACGGCGCGCTGTCGGGGATCCTTTCCGCGATCTGGAACGGAGAGACTCCCGGGGAGGAGAAAAAGCAGGAGCTTGCACAGTATTGCAGGCACAGCAGCGATATGGTGGAGGAGGCGGTGCGCGTCTTTGAGCGTGTCAGCTTAAACCGGGCATGGTACCAGAGACTGGTGGAGAACCGGGAGGTGATAGCGGAACAGCTGGATGCGATGGCGTATATCATGCAGGACTGCGCCAGGGAGGAGAAAATTCTGGATGTGGGGGAACGCCATGTTCTCTCAGAAATTCAGTACCGTGCGAAGGAGCAGGGGATTGTGGTGGAGGAATTGCACCTGATCGAGGCGGTGGACGGCAGGATCCGGATCGATGCAGTGTTAAAAAGCCGGCTGGGAGGCTGTGTCGCGGTGAAGACATTTCTGGCGCTCTCCGGCGCCGTGCTTGGAAAAAAGCTCCGGACAACCGCGGATGCGCGGACGTTTATTGCAAAGGAGCCGTTCCGGTTCCTGATCTACGAGGACACCGCATACCGGAGCGTGCAGGGAATTGCGCGGGTGAAGAGGGATGAGGCAAAAATTTCAGGCGACAACTTTTCTTTTCTGGAACTCGAGCGAGGGGAAATGCTGCTTGGACTGTCGGACGGCATGGGCTCCGGGAGCAGTGCCTGCAAGGAGAGCGAGATGGTGCTGGATCTTGTGGAACGTTTTCTGGAAGCAGGGTTTTCCATGGAGACGGCAATACGCATGATGAATTCGGCGATGGTGATGAAAGGGGAAAATGACATCTACTCCACGTTAGACCTCTGCATGGTGAACCTGTACAGCGGTATGGCACGCCTGTACAAGGTGGGAGCGGCGGCTGCCTTTATCCGGCGGGAGGATGAGGTGGAGTGCATTGCATCGGAAAATCTGCCGGTGGGGGCGCGTGCGCACCTGGATGCAAAACCGAGGGAGATACAGCTGAACGACGGTGATTTTATTGTCATGGTGACGGATGGTGTGTTAGAATACTTACATGTTCCGAAGCCGGAGGAGACGATGCGGGAAATGATTCTCAGTATCAAAACCAACAATCCGGGAATTCTGGCAAAAAAGATTATGGACAGAGTGATGCTTTTTACCGGCGGGCGCGCACAGGACGATATGACGGTACTTGCGGCGTGCATCTGGAAAAAGGCATAGAATAGAATGTGGAACGATAGAGGAAATGCGATGCAGAAGAAAGGAATGGAACTGGAGGGGCTTGTTAAATCCGGGGATGTGGTGCTTGCGGGCGTCTCCGGGGGAGCGGACTCGGTATGTCTGCTGCTTATGCTGCTTGAGTACCGGAAGCACTGCGATTTTTTCCTGGAGGCGGTGCACGTGGAACACGGGATCCGGGGAGATGCCAGCAGGAGAGACGCCGCGTTTGTTAAAAGGCTTTGCGAAAAGCGGGGCGTTTGCTGCAGGATTTATCCGGTGGATGTCCCGGCGTATGCAAAGGGACACGGCCTCGGCGTTGAGGAGGCGGCGAGGAAGCTCCGCTATGAGTGCTTCAGGGAGGCAGCAGAGGACTATGACGGCAGACCGGTGAAGATCGCGCTCGCGCATCATGCGGATGATAATGCGGAGACCATGCTGTTCCGGCTGATCCGGGGGAGCGGACTCCACGGACTCTACGGTATGCGCCCGGCGCGCAGGCTTGCGGAGGGCGTCACGGTAATCCGGCCGCTGCTTGGAATGGAGAGAGCGGAGATCGAGGCGTATCTGGAGGCACAGGGACAGCCTTACTGCCGGGATGCGACCAATGAGGATACCGACTACAGCAGAAACCGGATTCGCCATAAGGTGATGCCGGAATTAAAAGCGGTGAATACGGGGGCGGTGCATCACATGATGCAGAGCGCACAGATGTTAAGGGAGCTGTCGGATTACCTGGAGGAAGAGACGCGCCGGGCGGCAGAGCGCGTGTGCCGTGACAATCCGGATGCTTGTGTGATTGATGCGGTTCTTTTTTCGGAATATCCCGTGCTTTTAATCCGGGAAGTGCTGCTTGGGGCGCTGCAAAAAATGGCGGGCAGCAGCCGTGACATCGGAAGCGTGCATGTGGAAGAATTGTGCACACTGTATACAAGACAGGTCGGCCGTGTGATCTGCCTGCCCTACGGCGTGCGTGCGGAGCGCGTGTATGAGGGAATCCGGCTGTACAGGGAAGCGCCGGCGGCTGATATGGAACGGGAGAGCATCGAGATTACCGGGGAGATGCTTTCGCGCGCAGAAAAGGAAGAGGTGGTGCTTGCGCTGCCGGATGGCAGGCTGCACCTGCGGATACGTGATTTTTCGGGGAATATGCAGGAAATCCCGAAAAAAACATATACGAAATGGTTCGATTATGGTAAAATAAAATCTGGTCTGCGGCTGCGCAGAAGAGAGAGCGGCGATTACCTGAAGATAGATGCTGCCGGACATACCAAGAAGCTGAAGGAATATTTTGTCAATGAGAAGATTCCGGCGGCGAAGAGAGACGCTATATGGCTTCTGGCAACGGGGTCCGAGATCCTGTGGGTGGCAGGCGGGCGCATCGGCGCCGGCTGCAAAGTCGGAGAGAATACAGAAAAGATATTAGAAGTACGGTTAAGTGGAGGAAACGATTGTGAAGATCAAGAAAATTAACGTTCATCTCACAGAGGAACAGATTGAGCAGAGAGTAAGAGAGTTGGGAGCCGAGATCAGCAAGGTGTACGGAGATGAGCCGGTATGCCTGATCTGTATTTTGAAGGGATCGGTATTTTTTACCTGCGAACTGGCAAAGCGTATTACTTCACCGGTTGAGATAGAGTTTATGTCGGTATCCAGCTATGGATCAGGCACAAGTTCCAGTGGCGTGGTGCGTATCGTAAATGATCTTGGAACCAGTATTGAAGGCAAGAATGTGCTGGTAATTGAGGACATCATCGATTCCGGCAGAACTTTAAGCTATTTGTTGGAGAATTTGAAGACAAGAAATCCGAAGACACTCAGACTGTGTACGCTTCTGGATAAGCCGGACCGGAGAGTGGTGGATGTCAATGTGGATTATGTGGGATTTGTCATTCCGGATGAATTTGTGGTAGGATACGGTCTCGACTACGACCAGAAGTACCGCAATCTACCGTATATCGGATTTGTTGAGATAGAGGAATAAAGGAGAAATCGATTGAATAGTAAGAGAAGCAGTTACAGAGGATTTGGCATCTATCTGCTCCTGATACTTGCCATCATAGGTATCTGGTATTGGATGGACGGAAACACGTCAACCAACAGTTACACGCGGGCACAGTTTGAGACTGCGGTTGCAGATGGAAATGTTGCACAGCTGAAGATTGTACCGAACCGCGGTGAGGTGCCGACCGGTAATGTATACATTACATTTAAGGACTCCTCGACACAGGTTCTGGCGGTAAACGATGTAAATGATATAGAAGACTATCTGCGCGATCAGCAGTTTACGTCTTACACCGTGGAGAATCCGCCGGAGCAGAGCTGGATCGTGACGATACTTCCGTATCTGATTATTTTTGCGGCGATGTTCATTTTCTTCATGATTATGACCAATCAGGCGGCTGCCAATTCCGGCGGCGGCGGTAAGATGATGAACTTCGGCAAGAGTCGCGCAAAGCTCATGACAGATGACCCGGCAAAGCGGGTGACATTTGCCAATGTGGCAGGTCTGAAAGAGGAAAAGGAAGAGCTTGAGGAGATCGTGGATTTCCTGCGTGCCCCGAAGAAGTATACCAAGCTTGGCGCGCGTATTCCAAAGGGTGTTCTTCTCGTGGGACCTCCGGGAACCGGTAAGACACTTCTGGCAAAGGCGATTGCCGGTGAGGCAGGCGTGCCGTTCTTTAGTATTTCCGGTTCGGATTTTGTGGAGATGTTTGTTGGCGTCGGCGCTTCGCGTGTCCGTGATCTGTTTGAGGAAGCCAAGAAAAATGCGCCGTGTATCGTGTTTATCGATGAGATCGATGCTGTCGCAAGACGGCGTGGTACCGGTATGGGCGGCGGCCACGATGAGCGCGAGCAGACATTGAACCAGATGCTCGTTGAGATGGACGGTTTCGGTGTCAATGAGGGAATTATCGTTATGGCGGCGACGAACCGTGTGGATATTTTGGACCCGGCGATCATGCGTCCGGGACGTTTCGACCGGAAGGTGCATGTGGGACGTCCGGATGTCGGCGGAAGAGAGGAGATTCTTTCTGTTCATGCGAAGAACAAGCCGCTCGGGGATGATGTCGACTTAAAACAGATTGCACAGACGACTGCGGGCTTTACCGGCGCGGATCTTGAGAATCTTCTGAATGAGGCGGCTATTATCGCAGCGAAGGAAGACCGTGCGTATATTACACAGGCGGACATCAAGAAGGCGTTTGTGAAGGTGGGAATCGGCGCGGAGAAAAAGAGCCGCGTGATCTCCGAGAAGGAAAAGCGTATCACCGCATTCCACGAATCCGGTCATGCGATTCTGTTCCATCTGCTTCCGGATGTCGGTCCGGTCTATTCCGTATCGATCATTCCGACGGGAGCGGGAGCTGCCGGTTACACGATGCCGCTGCCGGAGCGTGACGACATGTTCAACACGAAAGGCAAGATGCTGCAGGATATTATCGTATCTCTGGGAGGACGTGTGGCGGAGGAACTTGTATTTGATGACATCACGACAGGAGCATCTCAGGACATCAAGCAGGCGACCCGGATGGCAAAGGATATGGTCACAAAATACGGAATGTCAGAGAACATTGGTCTGATCTGCTACGACAATGACGACGATGAGGTATTTATCGGCAGAGACCTGGCGCACACGAGAGGCTATGGAGAGGGTGTTGCGACCACCATTGACCTGGAAGTGAAGCGGATCATTGACGAATGTTATGAAAAAGCGAAGCAGATGATTGCGGAGCACCGCGACGTGCTGGATGCCTGCGCGAATCTTCTGCTGGAGAAGGAAAAAATCAGCCAGCAGGAGTTTGAGGCATTGTTTGAGCAGTAATTGTGCATAACGGCAATGAAAAAAGAAAAACCGGGTAGAAGGTACTATATAAAATGAATAAAAACGTGTGCACAAAATTGTGAAGTTTGTGCACACTTATCCGGCGGGGCATGATATTATAATAACCGTAAAAACCCCCCAATACATTATATATAGTTTTTGCTATACCCCATAGTAAAAATACCTTCTCCTAAAAAGACAGCAGTTCGACAGGCTGTCTTTTTTTTTACCTTCTAATAAAAATATTTGAAATGGGATATGTTTTATTATAAGAATATCGGAGAAAATGAAGTTCCAGAATGCAACCGGGGCGGCAATTCTTTGAAGCAAAATCCGAGGATTTCTTCCGTGCCGCGTCGGACATCGGGTTCTGTGTCTTTCCACGTTTGGACAGTCCCCGGGGTGTGTCCGGCAAAACCGCAGACAATGAGCGGACTTTCTGGTGCCCCTAGTGGCACCGCTTCGCAGACAATATAAAACCGCGCGAACCGAACTCGTTATCATCTGCTATTGAAAACAGGGCAGATGACAACTCAGACAGCGGCTTCGCGCGGTTATGTTTTACTCAGTGGTGCCAACAAGGGGCACACACAAAAGTCCTTAAATTGTCTGCGGTTTGCGGACACACCACGTGGAATGTTCCAAACGTGGAAAAACACAGATGATCAGGGATGTCCGACGCGGCATGGTTAGAAATACCGGATTTTGTGATTAGAATTGCCGCCCCGGTTGCATCTGGAACGTGATAGTCTCTGGTTCTTATAATAAAACGTATCCCATTTATTGTCTTTTCTTGCGGAGATTCACAAACGTGAGATAGATATCATAGTAGATATTTTCGCGGTTCTGCTCCGTAAGCATCTTTAAATCGTTATATAATTCCCGGTCGCTTAGAATCACATCCACCATATCAGGATTGTACTCGGTGCCACGTCCTGCCTTCAGTTCGTTCAATACCACATCGAACGGTTTCGCGCGGTGGTAATTGCGGCTTAAGTAATCGGTCGCTGCATCCAGACAGTCACAGATGTGGATCAGGTCGATGGCGTCCCGGTACGGCGAGGCGGTATTGTCAAAACTGAGCGGATAACCGCGGGTACCGTCGTAGGAGCGGTGATGTCCGAGCGCAACCGGCTGGTAGATTAAAAAGTCTGGATCGGACGACAGATAGTCGGAGCCCTTCTGCGGATGTGTCTGAATAATGTTAAATTCGTAGTCATTTAACTTGCGGTGCTGCGTGTTGATGATCGGGATCATGCCGTTTTTCCCAATATCGTGGAATAAAGCTGCGGGAACGATATAGTCCAATACTTCCGCGGGGGAGGCATAGGCATTTCCCTTCAGATAGGAGGACGGAATCCGCAAAAGCTCCGGTCGTGCGGCTAAAATATGTTTTCCGATCGCTTCTGCGAGATAGGAAACCATAACGGAGTGTGTGAATGTCGTGAGATGTCTGGTTACGACCAGATCTACAATAAAGTTCATTTTTTCCATACGGTTCTGGAAAGTCCCAAGGATCAGCGGGTGAAACGCCACCAGCTGGACACCGTTGTTTAACGTGTAGGAATTGAGACTGGCAGGCTGATTCATCAGATAGCTGGTAATCAGATTGCGGTAGCGCCGGTAAGTTGCCTGCTTAAACTCTTCCTTGAAATGCGTATGCCCCAGCACGTCGATCAGGTTGAGCGGCAGATTGGTATAAAAAGCAAGCAGGTCAGGCGAGGAAACCTGACCGATGGTCTGCATCTTGTGGGCATAATAATCGTCCAGGATCTGCCAGGCGGCTTCCCAGGTGATTGTACCGTTGCGTGCCTGCACATAGTGGTAATTAAATACTGTGAATACAGGGCACTCATAGATGGAACCATGCTCGTGCAATATCTCGGAGTAATAGATCTGCGTCATATTCTCCAGAGAGGACAGGATCGCGGATGGTGCAATAACACGTTCAACGTTAAGAACAGCGCCGTACGCGCGGAAATCGTTGATTGCACGGTCACAGAGCTGCGGAATCCGTGGATTGGTGGTATCGTACTGACAGAATTTGGGCATGGTACGGATCTGACAGAGCTCCTCCCAGAGCCGGTAAGCGGTCTCAATGTCTAAGATGCCAAGACCCGGCGCCACCCGGATCAGATTGTAATAGGCAATAAAAATATAGTCGCGGCTTGCAGCCGATTCAAAGAATTCAATCTGATCGCGGTAAGAGAGCACTTTGGTGTAGAAATATATAGTCTTATCGCGAGAGGTGGGCTCTCCGGTTCGTGAGAGCTCCATGTATGAAAAGCCGGCGCAGATATAGAGAAAAAGCAGGCTTTCCGTATCGCTGCGGTCTTCATAATGTGGAAGCAGGATATCAATAATGCGGATCAGCAGAGCCGGTTCGGTATAGTTGCTGTAGTAAAAATCATGGCAAAAAGAAAGTAAAAGATCATATCCCGCATCGGACAGAAGAGCAGGATTGCTGCTTAGCGGATAGAGATACTGCTCAAGCAGTATCTGATTGTCCGCACAGCGCTGCTGCTGGTCGTCTGCACATGCGCGAAGTGTTGCCAGCCATTCCTCACGGCTGGCAGGTTCCAGAAGGTGATCCTCCCAGGAGAGACTGTGTATGAAGTTGTCATAGTAAGTATCAAAAAAGTAACGGATATCCGTGTTGCTGATCATGTATTCCTCCGTCTGCGCATTCAAATATGTGTGAAAACCACCCAATTTGTCCATAAGCGCAAATATAATAATATTATAACAAATAGATCATAAATGTATATAGTAATTTGGATGTGCAGGTGGTCAAAAACGTGCATTAACGGCTAAAAAAGAATTAAGAAAATTTAGAAATTCTTTATTTGCCCCTGCCTGCGAGGAGGAATACAATAAAAGTGCGGCGGTAAGATCCGTTGCCGCAAGAACGGAACAGGGAGGCAGCCATGTCGAACACGACAAAACTTGCACTGGAGGCATCACTTAAAAAGCTTTTGCTTAAGAAGCCGGTGGATAAGATTACGATCAACGATCTGACGGAGGACTGCGGGATCAGCCGCATGGCGTTTTACTATCACTTCAAGGATATTTACGACCTGATTGAGTGGGCGTGCCTGGAGGACGGAAAGCGTGCGCTTGCGGATAAGAAGACGTACAGTACGTGGAGTGAAGGTCTGGAGCAGATCTTTGAGGCGGTACTGGAGAACAAGCCGTTTATTTTGAATGTTTATCACTCGGTCAGCCAGAAGAAGATCGAGAGCTATCTCTATAAGCTGACCTACGATCTGCTGGCGGATGTGGTAGAGGAAGAATGTCGTGATGCGGCGGTTAGCGGGGAGGATAAGGCGCTGATCGCAGAGTTTTACAAATACGGCTTTGTGGGTATGATGCTGCACTGGATCGACGGCGGCATGAAGGCGGATTACAGAGAACTTGTGCAGCGGCTGAGCACGATGCTACGCGGCAGTATCTTAAACGCCGCCCGGAATTTTGAGCAGAAGCAATCCGCAAGCTTAGCAAAAGAGCCGGAATGATAAGTTTTTTATCATTTTGATCTTTTTGTAAATTGTGTCATTCACCTGGGCAGACTAAGATAAGGACACAAAGAATTTACAGCATAACTGGAAAGGTGGTAGTTACGATGGGAAAAGGAAAACATATAGGACTTGGCGTGGCTGCGCTGGCAGCCGGAGCAGGTGTGGCGGCACTGGCGGCGGGCAGCCATAAGAACAACGGCGAGCGTGCGCAGAAGAAAGCGGTCGAGGAGAAGGCGAGAGCGGAATACCGCAATACCGAGCGCGGCAGGCATGAGAAGAACAGCAAGGGTATCTACTATACCAACGGTAATTACGAGGCTTTTGCGAGACCGAGAAAGCCGGAGGGTGTGGATGAGAAGAGTGCCTATATTGTCGGCAGCGGACTGGCCTCTCTGGCAGCAGCCTGCTTCCTGGTGAGAGACGGTCAGATGGAAGGTTCCCACATTCACATTCTTGAGGCGATGGACATTGCAGGAGGCGCCTGCGACGGTATCAATGATCCGACCAGAGGATATGTGATGCGCGGTGGACGTGAGATGGAGAACCATTTTGAGTGTCTGTGGGATCTGTTCCGCAGCATTCCGTCGATTGAGACGCCGGGCGTCTCCGTTCTGGACGAGTATTACTGGCTGAACAAGGAAGACCCGAACTATTCCCTGTGCCGTGCCACAGAGGAGTGCGGCAAGGATGCGCACACAGATGGCAAGTTCAATCTGAGTCAGAAGGGCTGCATGGAGATCATGAAGCTGTTCATGACAAAGGATGAGGATCTCTACGACAAGACGATCGAGGATGTGTTCGACGACGAGGTATTCAATTCTACGTTCTGGCTGTACTGGCGCACGATGTTTGCTTTTGAGAACTGGCACAGTGCGCTGGAGATGAAGCTCTATTTCCAGCGTTTCATCCACCACATCGCGGGACTGCCGGATTTCAGTGCTTTAAAGTTCACGAAGTACAACCAGTACGAGTCGCTGATTCTGCCGATGCAGAGATACCTTGAGGAAGCCGGTGTTGATTTCCAGTTTAACACCGAGGTAACGAATGTCATTTTCGACATCAAGGATGACAAGAAGGTTGCCAAGGCGATCGAGTGCAAGGTCAACGGTGTGGAGAAAGGTATTGTGCTCACGGAGAATGATCTCGTGTTCGTGACAAACGGAAGCTGTACCGAGGGTACGATCTACGGTGATCAGAACCATGCGCCGAACGGGGACGCGGAAGTGCGCACGAGCGGCTGCTGGAGCCTGTGGAAGAATATTGCAAAGCAGGATCCGTCTTTTGGACATCCGGAGAAGTTCTGCTCGGATGTGGCGAAGACGAACTGGGAATCTGCAACCGTGACCACGTTGGACGACAAGATCATTCCGTACATCACGAATATCTGCAAGCGTGATCCGAGAAGCGGAAAAGTTGTGACCGGAGGTATCGTAAGCTGTAAGGATTCCAGCTGGCTGCTCAGCTGGACGATCAACCGCCAGGGACAGTTCAAGAATCAGGATAAGGATAAAGTATGCGTGTGGGTATACGGTCTGTTCACCGATGTGCCGGGCGATTATGTGAAGAAGCCGATGAAGGAGTGTACCGGTAAGGAGATCACCGAGGAGTGGCTGTATCATCTGGGTGTTCCGGTGGAGGAGATCCCGGATCTGGCAGAGAACAGCGCCGTATGTGTACCGACGATGATGCCGTACATCACAGCGTTCTTTATGCCGAGAACCAAGGGCGACCGCCCGGACGTCATCCCGGATGGCTGTGTGAACTTTGCGTTCCTCGGACAGTTCGCGGACACACCGCGTGATACGGTCTTCACGACGGAATATTCGGTCAGAACCGCAATGGAGGCGGTATACGGACTGCTCGGTGTAGACAGAGGCGTTCCTGAGGTATGGGGAAGTGTCTATGATGTCAGAGAGCTGCTCGACAGCAGTGTGAAGCTGATGGATGGAAAGTCTCCGCTTGAGATCGAACTGCCGGGACCGCTCAATGTATTGAAGAAGCCGCTGCTTCGTGTGGTCAAGGGAACCGTCGTGGAGAAGCTGCTCCGGGATCATGATGTGATCAAGGATGGTATGTTATAGGGAATCCTGATGTGTAGAAAACTCTGATTTCCTGAATGAAAGGCAATGCCCGGAAAGCCGTTTGGCTTTCCGGGCATTTATGAATGACACAAACTATAAAATAGATGTAATGGTATTGTGATACTTTATAATTAGACCTTTTATGATTTTATATATAAAAGGAAAAAGTATTACAATCTTGGCTACACAATTTTGGGTTTTGTACAAATAATATGCCAGCTGTTATTTATATAGCCTTTGTTATCAGCGTTGACATTTTTTTTCGTGTATTTGTCGTAACAATCGATGGTTGATATGCCAGTTTTAGACGTTGAAATGGTTAGATATTGGCAACATTTCTTTAGCACCTTATTAAGTTCGTTATCGCCTGATATAAGTTGTTCCTTTTTTTCCAATGCAGTAGCTACTATTATTAAATCCATAAAAGAATTTCTGTAATTATTCTTTACATTATATTTACTTTTTATATCTTGGTATATGTATTGCATCTTAGAGATTATTTTCTGAGTTACTGGCACAACTGTAATTTCATTGTCAATTAAAAACTGGGCGCGTTCTTTAAAATATTTAAAATCATTTTTATTCAAAGAATTTTTTGCGAATAGTAGTAATGTTTCAAGATTTTGGGTATTTATTAGATTGCTTATAGTTTCATTCGAGTAAATCACAATACTATCAAATTCGCCGTTAAAATCGATAATAAGTTTATCAGTAATCTTTTTCCCGAATTCAAAGCCTCTTTTACTATCTTTAAGAATTAAAGGCATACAGGTATGAAAAGAATTTAAGTTAAATGGATACATTTTTGCCCTATTTTCATTTTTTACCATAATTCCCAAAAACTCTAAAGCTACAATAGATGAAATTTGCAGTCCCTTTATATCCCCATCAAACAATTCCGCATTTTTTTTATATTTATAAGAAATAATCTGTGTATCTGCAAATGTCATATGTTGATATCCTCAAGAATGAAATGAAATTCTGAATTTAGTTTTCCTGCAATTTAAATACTAAACTATTTGTTTAAGTTGGTCAACAAGTAACATAAATTTTATTTTAGCCTTGCATATCTGATTGTGCTGTGATATAATTTATCTTTGTCAGGACATGCTGACAAATGGGCAGATTCCCGAGTGGCCAAAGGGGACAGACTGTAAATCTGCTGCAAATTGCTTCGGTGGTTCGAATCCACCTCTGCCCATTCTTTTGATAACAAATATTATCAGAAGTAATTTCATAGCGCGGGATGGAGCAGTCTGGAAGCTCGTCGGGCTCATAACCCGAAGGTCATAGGTTCAAATCCTATTCCCGCAACTCAATGCGAAAGCATTTGTGCCCAGTTAGCTCAGTTGGTAGAGCAGAGGACTGAAAATCCTCGTGTCTCTGGTTCGATTCCGGAACTGGGCATTGTGTTTTGTTTAAAAATAATATGGGATACTAGCTCAGTTGGTAGAGCACCTGACTTTTAATCAGGTTGTCGGGGGTTCGAATCCCCCGTGTCTCACTAAGGAATGAAGAGCGGAAAGCCGGTAAATTCAAGGCTTCCCGCTTTTTTTATGCCATTTTCCCAGTAGGGAAAAGTAAGCAAAAGTTGATGATTTTTAATGTCCGCAACGCGTCCGCAAAAAAATACGGCAGGGTCCGGAAGGGCTTCTATTTCACACTCACAGCGGGAGAAGTGCTGCTCGGCGCGATTGCGGTCATCGGGATGCTTTTCCCGGCACAGCTTGTGGCGGTATTTCAGAAAGATCCCGAGGTGGTGGCGATCGGAGAGGGGGCGCTCCGGGTCCAGCTTGTGGCGCTGTTCTTTCAGCCGATGACGGTCTGCGCGAACATGATGTTTCAGAGTATCTGGAAAAACGGCAGGGCGACGTTGCTTGCCATGTTGCGGAATCTTATGTATTATAGTGAAAAAAGGTTGACAGTCCCGGCATAAAGCTGTATCATACTTAAGTGGATTCACACTGCAACGCGTTGCAGTGCGAAAATATAAGAAGATACCATATGCGACAGCGCGTATGACAGAAAGGATCAATAGATATGGAAATGGAGATGGAATTTTTGCGGAAGCTGCCGACGCCGCAGGAGTTAAAGGAGCAGCATCCGGTCAGTGCACAGATTGTAGCTACCAAGACGAAGAGGGATGACGAGATCAGGGATATTTTTGAAGGAGAATCGGACAAGCTGATCCTTGTGATCGGTCCATGTTCGGCGGATAATGAGGATGCTGTGATCGACTATATTTCAAGGCTACGCACGGTGCAGGAGAAGGTGTCGGACAAGATTTTTATGATTCCGCGCATCTATACCAACAAGCCGCGCACGACCGGAATCGGTTACAAGGGCATGCTGCATCAGCCGGATCCGGAGCGGGAATCAGACATGTTAAAAGGGATCATTGCGATTCGTCACATGCATATGCGGGCGGTGGAAGAGACTGGCTTTACCTGTGCGGACGAGATGCTCTACCCGGAGAATCACCGCTATCTTTCGGATCTGCTGTCGTATGCGGCGATTGGAGCACGTTCGGTAGAGAACCAGCAGCACAGACTGACGGCAAGCGGCGTGGGAATTCCGGCAGGAATGAAGAATCCGACCAGCGGAGATATTTCCGTTATGATGAACTCGATCATTGCGGCACAGCACGGACATACATTTTTATATCGCGGCTGGGAGGTCAAGACGACCGGCAATCCGTATGCACATGCCATTTTGCGCGGATATGTGGACAAGTTTGGCAGAAATATTCCGAATTATCATTATGAGGATCTGCAGAATCTGCTGGAGCATTATGAAGAGGCGAAGGAAGCCGGACACGAGCTGGCACACCCGGCGGTCATCATAGACACGAACCACTCCAATTCCAGCAAGCAGTTTATGGAGCAGATCCGCATCAGCAAGGATGTCCTGCACAGCTGTAAGATGTCGGGAGAGATAAGAAAACTGGTGAAGGGACTGATGATCGAGAGTTATATAGAAGACGGAGCACAGAAGGTCGGCGACGGCTGTTACGGAAAGTCGATCACGGATCCGTGCCTGGGCTGGGAGAAGACCGAGAAACTGATCTATGAACTGGCAGAACTGTGGTAAAGGAGCAGGAATGTATCGGATATTGATTGTGGAGGATGATGAGATCATTGCGCGAAGCTTAAAAAAGCATCTGGAAAGCTGGGATTATGATGTGGTCTGCGTGGAGGATTTTTCCGACGTCATGAAGAAGTTCGCGGGGGCGGCGCCCCAGCTGGTGCTGATGGACATCAAGCTTCCCTTTTACAACGGGTACCACTGGTGCAGCAGGATCAGGGAGGTGTCGAAGGTTCCGGTGATCTTCGTGTCGTCGGCGTCGGACAATATGAATATCGTCATGGCGGTCAATATGGGCGGTGATGATTTCATTGCCAAGCCGTTCGATCTGGATGTGCTGACCGCGAAGATTCAGGCGCTTCTGCGCCGCACCTATGATTTTGCCGGGCAGAATACGGTGCTGGAGCATAGAGGCGCACTCTTAAATCTGGGCGATGCGACACTCACCTGCGGGGAGACGCGGGTGGACTTAACGAAAAACGAACTTAAGATACTGCAGGTGCTGATGGAGAACAAGGAGAAGATCGTGTCCCGCGATACGTTGATGACAAAGCTGTGGGAAAGCGACAGTTTTGTGGATGAGAATACCCTTTCCGTCAACGTGGGAAGGCTGCGGAAAAAGCTGGATGCAGCAGGACTTCCGGATTTTATTTTGACGAAGAAAGGAATCGGGTACCATATCGGGTAGGGGATTTTGATGAAGCAGAAAATAGGAAGATCCTACATAAAATGCCGTCTGAAATGGATTGCCGCAGTGACTGGCTGCGGGATCGTGATGACGGCAGTCTTATTTTTAAATGAAGTGCCTGCCGGGGAGATTGCCTACGGCATGCTGTTGTGTCTGGGAATTCTGCTGCTTGCAGTGACGATGGATAGGATAAGTTACGGCAGACGGCACAGGGAACTGCTGGCATTGCGGCAGTCAATAACGGTATCGCTGGAGAATCTTCCGGAACCCGGCGAAATCCTGGAGGAGGATTATCAACGGCTGCTTGGGCTTTTGGCGGAGGAGAAAATGCGTATCTGGAATACGGCAGTCAGCGAAAAGCGCGATCTGATGGAATACTATACCATGTGGGTGCACCAGATCAAGACGCCGATTGCGGCGCTAAAGCTTTTAATCGAGGAGGAAGCGGATATTCCCGGTGCAGAGGAGCCTTTGGGAGCGGACAGGGAAAGGCTGCAGCGGCAGAGGGAGAAGCGCAGGGATGAAGAACTACAGCAGCTGTTTGCGATTGAGCAGTATGTGAACATGGCGCTTTCGTATATGCGTCTCGGATCTGAGACCACGGACTTTGTGCTGCGGCAGACAGATCTCGACGAAGTGATCCGGATGGCGGTGCGCCGCTATGCGAGACATTTCATCAGCAAGAGGATCGTACTGCACTACGAGGAGACGGGGGCACGGGTGCTCACCGATGAAAAATGGCTCGGCTTTGTCATCGAACAGCTGTTGTCGAATGCGCTCAAGTACACGCATGAGGGAAGTATCACGATCGGGATGGAGGAGGGGTGTCTTACCATTACCGATACGGGGATCGGAATCCGCGCGGAGGATCTGCCGAGAGTCTGCGAAAAAGGATATACCGGCTATAACGGTCATGCTAACCAGAAATCGACCGGAATCGGGCTGTATCTTTGCAGCACTATTTTAAAAAAGCTGGGGCACAGCTTTACGATCACATCGCAGGAAGGAACGGGAACCCGGGTGATGATTGGCTTCCCGGAAGAGTCATAGAAGAATCTTACAAAAACGTAAGAAACAGCAGAGAAATGTAATCCAAAGAAATGGCTTGCATTTCTCTGTTTTGTTATACTGGGTACAGTCAAGGAAAGGAGAGAGACACATGGCTATTCTGGAAGTTCGTAATCTGAAAAAAATATATACAACAAGGTTTGGGGGAAATCAGGTGCAGGCGCTTGCAGATCTGAATTTTTCCGTGGAAAAAGGGGAGTATGTCGCAATTATGGGAGAGTCCGGTTCCGGAAAGACGACACTGCTCAATATTCTGGCGGCGTTAGACAAACCGACGGCAGGGGAAGTGCTGTTGAATAATAAGAACATTGTGACACTCGGCGAGAGGGAGATTTCCAAATTCAGAAGGGAGAATCTGGGCTTTGTTTTTCAAGATTTTAATTTGCTGGATCATTTTTCATTAAAAGATAACATTCTTCTGCCGCTTGTCCTGGCAGATGCACCGGTGCAGGAGATGGAGGAGCGGCTTTGGCCGATTGCCGAAAAGCTTGGGATCGATGTGCTGCTTGAGAAATATCCTTATGAGGTTTCCGGCGGACAGAAGCAGAGGGCGGCGGTTGCCCGTGCACTGATTACCCGTCCGCAGCTGATTCTGGCAGATGAACCGACGGGGGCGCTGGATTCCAGGGCAACCGACGGACTGTTGAAGCTGTTTGGCACGATCAACGGGGAAGGACAGACGATTCTTATGGTGACACATTCCACGAAAGCGGCAAGCCATGCCAACCGGATTCTTTTTATCAAGGACGGCGAAGTATTTCATCAGCTGTACCGCGGGAATATGACGAATGAGGAACTGTATGTGCGGATTTCGGATACGCTGACGGTTCTTACCACCGGCAAAGAGGGAGGCTGTCATGCGTAAGTTATATGTGAAACTGGCAGTAGTTAATATCCGCAATAACAGACAGCTTTATCTGCCGTACCTCCTGGCGGGGGTGTTCTCGGCAGCGATGTTCTATCTGGTAATGTCCATTCAGGATAACCCGGGGCTGGAGCAGATGAGAGGCGGCGCCTATGTGGCGGTAACGCTGCTGCTCGGAGTGATCATTGTCGGACTGTTCGCGGCGATTTTCCTGTTCTATACCAACAGCTTTATCATGAAGCGGCGCAAGCGGGAATTGAGCGTATACAATATACTCGGGATGGAGAAGAAACATATCGCCAGGGTGCTTTTTCTGGAAATGCTGTTTACGGCGGCGGTTACGATCGGCGGAGGACTGTTGTTCGGCATTGCATTCGGCAAGCTGATGACGATGCTTTTGTACCGCATGACCGGATTTAACCAGAGCGTTCCGTTTACCATTTCGCTGACGGGATGCCACCACACGCTGGTGCTTTTCGGCTGCATATACGCGGTCACGCTTTTCTATAATTTTATGCAGATAAAGCTTTCCAACCCGATGGAACTGCTGCACAGCGCCAATGCGGGAGAGCGGGAGCCGAAGACGAAAGTGCTGCTGGCGGTGATTGGAGCGGCGGCACTCGGCAGCGGCTATTATCTGGCACTTACGGTGGCGGACGCAGTCTCTGCCATTACCATGTTTTTTGTGGCGGTACTGCTTGTGATTCTGGGAACGTATTGTCTGTTTACTGCGGGCAGTATCGCCGTACTCAAACTGCTTCGGAAAAATAAAAGCTATTATTACAAATCAAGACATTTTACGACGGTTTCCGGTATGATCTACCGGATGAAACAGAACGCGGTGGGACTTGCCAATATCTGTATTTTATCGACGATGGTTCTGGTGACGGTTTCTACTACCCTGTGTATGTATCTGGGGGGTGGAAGACGCCCTAAAACGGCGTTTTGTACATGAGGTGTCTGTGGTGTCCTACTATAATGCAATGCCGGAACATCCGGAGGAGGTGGATGCATTGGCAGAAGCATCTCTGAAGGATTCCGGACGGGTGCTGACGGGACACAGCGCCATGTTGAACATGTCTCTGACAGCGGTGCGCACAGACGATGGATTTTCTGTGACCGGCATCGGGGCAGGCACAGATTACAGCATTAGTGATGTGGTGCTGCTCACGATTCTGCCAAAATCCGATTGGGAGAATTATACCGGTGAAACGGTCGGGGAACTTGGCAGCGGAGAGATTGCACTGGCGGCATCCTCTGCCTGTGAAAAAGGGACGTTGACGCTTGACAACGAGACATATCAGGTAAAACAGATCTGCGCATATCCTGAGACGGATCACGATTATCTGGATGACATGGCAGACGACAGTGTATTTATGATTGTGCAGGATAGGGAGGCGCTGGGGCAGATTTTTACGGAGTTGAAACAGAACTGGGACGAGGAGCGTGTAAGTCTGCAGATCAAATACAATATGGCGTTTGACATAGACGGAACGGCAGAAGAAAAAGTGGCAGCGGAAAATACGCTTCATGCGGCGATTACCGCATACAATGACGGGCATCCGTCGGATGACACAAAGGACTCTTATTCCAGAACGTATGTCGAATGCCGGGCGCAGAACCGGGATGAATACTACAGCTTAAACGGCGGTCTGCTTTTTATCGGTCTGTTTCTGGGCGCGATGTTCCTCATGGTTACGGTGCTGATCATTTTTTACAAGCAGATTTCAGAAGGCTACGAGGACAAGGAAAGGTATGCCATCATGGAGAAGGTCGGCATGAGCAATGCAGAGGTAAAGCAGAGTATCCGTACACAGATTCTCACGGTATTTTTCCTGCCGATCGGGGCAGCAGTGCTTCATGTTGTCATGGCGTTCCCGATGATCAAATGGATTCTGGCGGCGTTCAGCCTCAACAATACCACGCTGTTTGTCCTGTGCGTGGCGGCTACGGCATTGGTGTTTCTTCTGATTTATCTGCTGGTGTTTGCGCTGACTTCCCGCAGTTATTATAAGATTGTGGGGAATCAGGTTTAGGGAAAATGGTTCCCACTATAAAATCCAAAAACTCTTCCAGTGTCATTTTAGGGGTCTGCAGCCAGCGAATGACACTGGCGAGAAGACTGGACAGGTAAAAATCGGCAAGAAGCGCCATCTCGTAATCGTCATGCCCCTCCGAGGGAACAAAATAACGGTTTAAGAGGGATCAGATCTAAAAGAATTCCCATCTGACCGGAAAGGTCAAAGGTATCATTTCTCAATAAAGTGACCGCCAGCAACCTGTTTCGCTATAAAAAGTGTCTTTTCATGACCGCAGCGGGAATTATGGGATGCATGGCGCTTTTTCTATTCTAAGATTTAGATTTGTTAAGGTTTGATTTAGAAATTGATAAGAAATAAAGATAATAATGTGATACGGAGCAGATTGCTACATAAAACTTTATTAGGGGAGCGATATTTGTGAAAAACATACTGGACTATTTGGAAAGAACAACAGTATGCAATGCCTGGAAAACAGCGGTTGATGACGGGAATATTTGTATGACGTGGCTGGAATTGCAGGAAATGTCAAAAAGCATCGGGACGGCATTGTGCAAAAGAACAGGCAGACAAAAACCGGTTGTGATATTGGCGGAAAAAAGCGCAGTCACGTTGGCTGCAATGTTTGGAGTAGTGTATGCAGGATGTTTTTATGTAATGGTGGATCCCAAACAGCCGATCGAAAGATTATGCGAAATATTTCATACATTGCTACCTGAAATTATCATCATACCGGCAGAAAATGAAGCGCTTCTGGAACAAACGGGTTATGGAGAATGTAAATGTCTGTTGAAAGACATTATGAAAGAGCAGATTGATGAAAGACAGCTTCTTGCAGTACGTAAAGCATGCACAGCGGATGACCTTTTATACGGAATCTTTACTTCAGGCTCTACCGGAGTGCCAAAGGGGATTGTGGTAAGCCATAAATCAGTAATAAATTTTATTACACATTTTATTCATACATTCCGGTTCACAGAGACGGATGTCATTGGAAACCAGGCTCCGTTTGATTTTGATGTATCAGTGAAAGATATTTATACGTGTCTGATGACGGGAGCGGCACTTGTTATAATTCCGACAAAACTATTTTCTGTACCACCTGTGCTGCTGGATTATTTGTGCAACAAGCATGTAAATACCCTGATCTGGGCGGTATCGGCGCTTACGCTCATTTCAGCGTTGCACGGATTGAAATATAGAATACCGATAGAAGTTAAAAGGGTAATGTTCAGCGGAGAAGTAATGCCGGTAAAACAGCTGAGGCAGTGGCAGCTTGCACTGCCGGAGGCGGAGTTTGTCAATCTGTATGGACCATCGGAGATTACCTGCAACTGCACTTATTACAGGGTAAAAAGAATATTTGAAGATGATGAGATTCTGCCGCTTGGGAAAGCCTTTGATGGAAGAAAAGTATTTCTTATGGATGATGAAGGAAAAGAGATTTCAACGGCAGAAAAAAACGGTGAAATCTGTGTGTCAGGTGAGTCGCTGGCAGAAGAATATTATCATAATCCGGAGGAAACAACAAAAAAATTCCGGTGGATGGAAACTGCAGACGGCATGGTGCGGTACTATTGCACAGGAGATCTGGGGTATTACAGTGCGGCAGGTGAGTTGTATTTTTCCGGGAGAAAAGATTTCCAAATAAAGCATATGGGACATCGGATTGAATTGGAGGAAATTGAGCATGCGTTGAATCAGTTGGACGGAGTAGAAAATAGTTGCTGCGTTATGAATACTAAGAAAAACAGACTGGTAGGTTTTTATTTTGGAACAGCAGAGTCAAAAGAAATAAAAAATGGTCTGAAGAAAAAACTTCCTCAGTATATGATTCCACATACTATTGTCCAGGTTGCGCATATGCCATTAAATAAAAATGGAAAAATAGATCGGAATTACTTTGGAAAACGACAGGAAGTGGTGACGTAATGGATTTGGAAAAGTTTGAACATGCAATTACAAAATACGGAACCCCGTTATATGTATTTGACATAGATGAAGTAAAAAGAAAGACAGATTATTTTAGGGACAGGTTTAGGGAAAGCGCAGGACTGTGTTTTGCAATCAAAGCAAATCCTTTTCTGACATGTACAATGTCGAAACTCACAGACAGAATCGAAGTATGTTCTATGGGTGAATTTGAGATTTGCAGAGAATTGCAGATAGAAGCGGAGAAATTGCTGATATCCGGAGTTCTAAAGAAAAAGAAAGATATTACTGAGATATTGAACATATACGGGGGGAGATGCCGCTATACGGTAGAATCCGTTGAACAGCTTTACAGCTACATAAACTGGAGCAGTACACACGGTGAGAAAATCAACGTATATCTGAGACTGACAAGCGGAAATCAGTTTGGAATGGATGAGGAGGCGATTGAAAAAATAATTGCTTCAAGGGATCAGTTTCCAATGATTAAAGTTTGCGGGATACATTTTTTCTCAGGAACACAGAAAAAAACAGCAGAAAAATTCAGCAAAGAAATTGCTTATCTGGATAAATTTTGCTGGAAGATAGAACAAAAGTATGGATTTACAATGAGTGAATTAGAATACGGTCCCGGAATAGCAGTGCCTTATTTTAAAGATCAAGAAGATACTTTAGAAGCGGATATAGAAGTAATTAAGACAGCAATATCTAGAATGAAATGGAAAGGAAAGGTAATGCTGGAAATGGGACGTGCGTTTGCTGCATCATGTGGATATTATCTTACCTGTGTTCACGAGTGTAAGAAAAATAATGACAGGAATTATTGTATTGTGGATGGAGGAATGCATCAGATTCAGTATGATGGGCAAATTCGGGGAATGTACCAGCCGAAGTGCAGAATGTATCCAGACGGAAGAGAAGGAAAAAAAGAAAAATGGACCATCTGTGGGGCACTTTGTACAGCGAATGATGTTCTGGTTCGGGATATTGAGCTGACAGCTCCCGGGGAGGGATGCGTTATTATTTTTGAAAATGCAGGAGCCTACGCGATGACAGAGGGAATGTCGTTGTTCCTGAGTCATGAATTGCCTGCGGTAGTGTTTTACAGTGAAAAGGAAGGCTTTAAATTGGCACGAAATAAGCAGGAAACTTACAAATGGAATATGGAGGATCACAAATAATGGAAAAGTTGATGAATATTTTAATGGAAATAGACAGTAGTATTGCATGGGATAAGGAAGAAAAATTGATCGATGACAGGATCATGGATTCCTTTATGGTAATATCTCTGATCTCCGAATTGGAAGACCAGTTCCAGATTGAGATAGATGCGTCAGAAATTATTCCTGAAAATCTTAATTCAGTCAATGCCATGTGGAGAATGATAACAAAATTACAGGAGAGTTGATATGGCATACCATACAGGGATATATTTGCTTCTGTTTTTGCCGGCTGTCCTTCTGCTCTACCATTTGACGCCGAAAAAAAGCAGATGGATTACGCTGCTGGCAGCCAGTTACTTTTTTTTCTGGATATGTAGTGGAAAACTGGTACTTTATCTGTTAGGAACAACGTTATTCACGCATTACATTGCAGTATGGATTTCATGGATAAAAACAAAATGTAATGATGAAACAGCAGGAATGCAGAGGACTGAGGCAGGCACTATAAAAAAAGCTTATAAAAAGAAAGAAAAAGGGATATTAGTATTTGGGATATGCGTTCTTCTGGGAATACTGGCATATTTAAAATATTATAACTTTTTTATCCAAAATGTGAATGTGCTTCTGGCACAAGGAGGAAGCAGTCTTACTTTGGGTACAAAGCAGATACTCATTCCGGTTGGCATATCATTTTATACGCTGCAGGCGATTGGATATATGGCAGATGTATATTGGGAAAAGGTGGAGGTGTTCAGGCATCCTGGAAAGATCGCTCTTTTTCTGGGCTTTTTTCCACAAATTATGGAAGGACCGATCAGTTCATATGTACAGACAGCAGATACGTTATTTGAGGGAAATCCCCTGACGATGGAAAATCTGGCGCAGGGAAGTGTGAGAATTTTCTGGGGACTTTTCAAAAAGCTGCTGATAGCAGACCGCCTGTATCTTCTTGTAGATGTAATTTTTAATAATTATCAGTATCATTACGGAGAAATGATTGTTATTGTGGCAATCGCTTACACCACCCAGTTATACATGGAATTTTCCGGCTGCATGGATATCATTATCGGCAGTGGGAAAATGTTTGGTGTCACGCTTCCGGAAAATTTCAGGCAACCGTTTTTTTCAAAGAGTGCGGCGGAATTCTGGAGAAGATGGCATATTACGCTTGGCGTCTGGTTTAAAACGTATGTGTTTTATCCGGTATCTGTGTCTGGTATTGTAAAAAAGTGGAATAAATTTGGGAAAAAGCATTGTGGAAAATATTTAACAAAGCTGGGCATATCGGCGCTGTGTCTATTCCCGGTCTGGATGTGCAATGGTTTATGGCATGGTGCAAGATGGAGTTACATTTTTTATGGAATGTACTATTTTGTAATACTGCTTGCTGAAGTGGCAGTAGAGCCATTGAGAGATAACATATTGGGAATGTGCCATCTGGATAAGAATGCCCTGCCGTATCGAATATTACAGACTCTTAAAACGTGGCTTATTATTTTTACAGGGGAACTTTTCTTCAGGGCAAACGGACTTCAGGCAGGAATAAGCATGTTTTTCAGCATTTTTAAGGGAAATAATATTCAGAGTTTTGAGAATATTGTAGCACGGCAGAAGGAAATAAGAGGAATTTTAATGTCGGTCGGACTTGACCGGCTGGATTATTTTGTGGTTATTGTCGGTTGTATTGTTGTTGCGGTTGTCGGAATTATAAAAGAGAAAAAGCTGCTGGGAGAGGAAGGAATCCGGAAATTGTGGCTTCCAGTCAGGTGGACGCTTTATTACGCCTTGATTTTTGCGGTATTGATTCTGGGCGCATATGGAATGGGCTATCAGCAGGTGGATATGATTTATGCAGGATTTTAAATGTTTCAAAAAAATTATTTCAAAGAATATACTTTTTATGATGATACTGGTGCTGCTTCTGGTGGGGGTATCGGAAAGAATAGAGAATTTAATGGTTGCGAATGACAGTTATGTACTGGATCGAAATAAAAGCATTTTCCGGATATTAAGGGAGCCAGAAAACAGTGTGGATATCATTGTATTAGGGGACAGTCTGGGTATGACGTCCATTTCCCCGATGGCGTGGTGGGGCGATTACGGAATGACAGGGTATGTGTGTGGACAGACCGGTCAGAGAATGCAGGAAGGGTTTCATATGCTGCAGGCAGCATATGAAACCCAGAGCCCCAAGCTTGTTATTCTGGAGACGAATATGGTGTTCCGGTGCAAAAATTTGTCATCAGAAGTAAAAGATTGCCTGGGTGAGATTGGCTATCGCTATATTCCAATATTTCAAGGACATGATATTTGGAAATCCATGTTATCCGAAAAACAATATCCTGCTGAGAATTATAAGGGATTTGCATTTCGCTGCGAGACTGTTCCATACGAACAGGGGGAATATATGCAGAAAAATGACCAGAAAGAAGAAATTTCAAAAATTGTCAGTTTCTATCTGGAAAAAATAAGAAAACTGTGTGAAAAAAATGGAACGAAACTGTTGCTGGTAAGCACTCCGTCTCCAATAAACTGTAATTATGCGAGGCATAACAGTATAGAGGCATACGCAAGGGAAAAGGGGCTGGATTTTCTGGATTTAAACTTGAAGACGGAAGAAATAGGGATTAACTGGAAGACAGACAGTCTTGACAACGGAGATCATCTAAATTACTCGGGAGCAGATAAGGTTACACGATACCTTGGCAATTATCTGACCCAAAATTATACTTTCCCAGATCACAGAGGCGAAAAAACATACCGCACATGGGATAAGGAATACAAAATATACGAGCAGAAAGCGGTCCGGGAAATGAAAGTTATCAAGAAAGCAGGCTAAGCGTTTACGGTTTATTACAAATCTGTTATGTTATACATTAAGAATGTGACAGGAGAGGACAAAGCATGAAAAAAGAGCAGGTATTAATTGTCGAAGATGATGCGGATATTCGTGATGGGGTGCGGATTTTACTCGAGAGTGAAGGATATGCTGTTATGGAAGCGGAAGATGGAAGACAGGGGCTTTATTGTCTGAATGATGAAGTGGATCTTGTAATACTTGACGTTATGATGCCTGGTATGTCCGGACTCCGAACTTGTGAGGAAATCCGTAAAATATCGAATGTGCCGATTCTTTTTTTGACGGCGAAAGCACAGGAATCAGATAAGCTGATAGGTCTTATGGCAGGCGGGGATGATTATCTCGCAAAACCGTTTTCTTATGCGGAGCTTTTAGGGCGTGTGAAAGCATTACTGAGGCGTTATAATGTATACAGAGGAAGGAGCTGCGAATGGGATGAAAATGAAAACTCTTATCTGACACTGAATGGAATTAAAATTCATGAAAAGTTCAACGAGGTCTATATAGATGGAGTGATGAAAGATATGTCAGATATTGAATATCATATTCTGCTGCTTATGATGCAGCATGCCGGAAAAATATTTTCTGCACAAAATCTTTATGAGAGTGTGTGGCAGGAACCTTATTTCTACTCCTGCAACAGCACGGTAATGGTACATATCCGAAAACTCCGGGTAAAAATAGAGGATGACCCTAAAAATCCTAAGTATATAAAAACGGTATGGGGAAAGGGGTACAAATTTGACACAGATAGTAAGTAAGAATCATTCTATTTATGTACAGTTGCTGTATCTCTTAACCGGCGCAGCAATTGCTGCAATCGTTTTTTTTCAGATATTTTATTCAACGGGAAACTATGTTCTTGACCATTATCTGGAAAGCTCTACGTATATAGAAAAGCAAAACCTGAAATATCTTGCTAAAATGCAAAAATATGTGACGGCAGAGCATATTTCATCGAGTGATATAGCACAGCTTAATACATGGGTTCAAAGGCAGAAGATGATATATGTCAGAATATATAAGGATCAAATCCAGATATATGATTCTGATTATCCTAAGGAAGATGTCAGCGTAAGCGAAATTGCGGCGGGTAATTATCCGTGGGAAAGCTATTATGATCTGGAATTGTCTGATATAACGGTGGAAGTCATGATTTCCGGAAGTTTCAGCTATCAGCTATATAACTGGCTATTGGTGGCATCAATCTGTCTTTCTTTCGCTGTTTTTCTTGGCATTGTTCTGCTTGGAATACGAAAGAAAATGAAGTATATTTTAAAACTGAGTGATGAAATTGCTATTCTGGAAGGTGGTAGCCTTGATTATTCCATCACGGTCAAGGGGAAAGATGAATTGGCCATGCTAGCAGAGGGAATTGAAAATATGCGGATTGCGTTCCAGAGTCTGTTGAATCAGGAAATGGAAATGATGAAGGAAAATCAGCGGATTGTGACAGAAATGTCACACGATATCAGAACACCGGTTACTGCAATCATGCTATATTCGGAAATACTTCAGAAAGAACAGTATAAAACAGAAGAGCAGCGGAAAGAGTATGTGAAAAAGATAAACAAAAAAGCATATCGGTTAAAACAGCTGGTGGATCATCTGTTTGAGTATGCTCTTGTTGCCGGGGACGAGGAGATAGAGTTGGAAGAACCGGAACTATTTGAGACCGTTTTTTTTGATTTGTTTTCTGAGACATGTAATTATCTGGAACAGAAAGAGTTTACTGTAGATTTCGATGTAGAATGGGTGGAGCAGAAGATAAGCATATCGACAGATTATATGATACGCATTATGGATAACGTGACATCAAACATCATCAAATATGCAGACCCTGGGGAGGCTGTCAGGATTTTTTCCAGGAAAGAAAAGGATCGGGTAGGCATTTTGTTTGAAAACAGAGTGCGCCTGCCGGAAGAGAAAGTTGAAAGTAATGGAATTGGAATACAGAATATCAAAAATATGATGAAAAAAATGAATGGGGAATGCATTGTGGAAAAGGAAAATCAGGAGTATCGAATCATATTAGTGTTTCCATATGTTAATTAGAATGAGCCGTCATAAAAAGCGCCGGCACCGATGGGTGAAGTTCATCGGTGCCGGCGCTTTTGGGATGTGTTACATCCTGTGTTTTATGATGCGGATGTCAGAATCTGCATCGTTTATCCTGTGGGTAATTAACATCCGAGGTTAAAGTATTTGCAAAGAGCAGTAAATAACTCGGAACAGCTATTGAAGTTAAAGCACATAGTTTCGTCCTCCTTATTTTTATTTGTGTTAGCTAAGCACAAAAGAATTGTAACAATTATGTAACAACTCTGCAATAGGAGGATATTGGAAATAGGATTACGCTTCAAGCTCTATTATGATATGCGAAAAGTGCGGCGGGGGGCTGAACACCAAAGACAAAATAAAAGCCCGGTAAAATCCATAACGGATTCTACCGGGCTTTTAAGGTAAGCAGACAACGGGAATCGAACCCGTTGAATTATGGTAAAGAATATAGGAAAAACAGTGTATTCATAAATTCGTGGAGTATTTCGTGGAATACATTTAAAGATTTATATTATTTTTTTCGCAGAATTGTAGAAAATTATTTTGGTTTTCGGTAGTGTCTTTTAAATCAAACAGTTCTAGCCAGCAGTGGTACTTATGGTCATAGCGGCGTTCGGCGGCATTTTTGAAGAGTTTGTCTTGCATGTAGGAATCAATTTGTGCATCTACCATTGCGCGTTCGGCGGAAAATGCTTGCATATATCGACTTTTCATTATGTGATCGCTTTTCCAGCCGCCACGTTCCTGGGCGTATTTGTCGGGTATGTTTAGTAAGGTCATGATGGAAGCATTTACGTGGCGTAGGTCGTGAAATGTCATGTGTGGGATACCAGCTTTTTTTATTAGACGATCAAAACGTTTTGAGAGTGCGGTGCCAGATAGAGTTACGAGCTGATCGGTTTCGACTTGATCAATCAGGCGCTTAATATAATCCGGAATCTGTAGGGTTCGATCTCTGGTCGGCTGTTTCCCTTTATTTTTTATAACGGATTGGTTATGTTCGTTTTTAACCAGCACTTCTTTTATGGTTATGTGTGATCCGTCTGGAGAGATGGATTTGGATTTTGTAAGTCCGAGAATTTCGGATTCGGTAAAGGATAACCACATGGCAAGCATTACGGGTAGTTCGATGTCAGTTTCTTTTACAATCTGATAAATGACATCAGGAGTAGATATATCGTGTTGATTGTGCTCAATCTGTGGCAGTTTTACAGAGCAGTCTAATGTAGGAACATAGGTATTTAATACGGCAGAGATAAGACCGTATTCGTTGATGACTGTCTTGGATGACAGGGGTTTTGGATTTTTTTTACCGGTTGTTCGTTTGCATTCCAGGTTTACGGCATCACGTAATTGTTCGTTTGTCAAGGTAGAGAGCTTGCATGGCATAATGGACTTGAAAGCGTTGTGCTGGATAGTGCGATAGCCGCGGATTGTGGACGGCGATAATAGGGCATCTGAGGAACTGATGTATTTGTCGATTGCATCATAGAGGGTCATTGAAATGGGCTTTTGCAAGGTTTTTTTATTCGCTTGTATCTGGGCTTTGATGCGGTTTGCCTCTGCAGTTGATGCAGCGGTGACAGAGATGTAGATTTTCTTTTTTCGCTGTTTTCCTGTTTTAGGGTCAATGATAGGTTTTCCTTGTTCATCAAAACATAATTCTGAATGATCATATATTTTTTTGCGGACATTTCCGCTTGGCAGTTCGCCGATTTTCTTTTTTGCCATGTGAATAGTCCTTTCTGATTGGGTAGTTAGTGCTTGATCGTTAATATAAAATATATTTTATATCATATTTATGAGAAAAAAGCTATTCGATCTGGTGTAATTTGAGGAGAAAGTGTTTCCGTATGGAAACAAAATATATGATATTATGTAGTTGTGTGGAAGAAATTACCATAATTATTATTACAAGCTCTATTGTATACTTTACTCGGATAGGGGGTAAAGTTGGGACTTAAGAATAGAGTACAGATGTATCGGTGGAAAAAGAAATGGTCAGAGGAGCAGCTTGCGAGAGTTGCGGGTGTGAGTCGGAGCGTCATTTGCAAATTGGAAAATGGTACTAATACGAATCCAACGGCAGAGGTTGCATTTCGGCTTGCAGATGCGCTTAATGTGGATGTTAGGGAGTTGTTTTATTACAAAAGAGGAGAGCAGGATCATGGTGGATGAAGCGGAAAAATGTAGGCGTGAAATTATAAGGGAAGTAAGAAGTATTCAAAATTTGTGGATATTGAAACAGATTTGGATGGTAATAAAAAATATACAGAATTGAAATGAGGACTAGTATTATGCTAGTCCTTGTTTATTGTTTCATCTACAATTCGTTCGAGATCGTCCCAGAATTCAGGTTTTGCTTTTGCCAGCGCGGAAACGAAACGTTTACGGAATGTTTCGTCTTCGTCTGACATAATTCGATTTGCGAATTCTATGATTTCTTGATTAGTTGTTTTGGTGTGTGGAATATCAGTGTTTAAACCGTAGGATGGTGTTTTGTCGCCATATCGTAAATAGTCAACGGAAGTATTAAGAAAAAGCGCAATTTTTTTTAGTTTTTCTTCCTTGGGAATGCTACGTCCGTTTTTCCAGTCGGAGAAAGTTGATTTTGTTATGCCGGTTCCTTTGGCAACATCTGAATCTCTGTAGCCGAGAGAATCTCTTAATTTGCAATATCTTTCATACATAGTAAGGTGCCTTTCTAAAAATGGTTCTGAAATCAGTACAAAAAGGTATTGACAAATTCTGAAATCCGATTTAATATTAAAAAGGGTTCGGAAATCAGAACAGAATACCTTATTATAATTTGTCCGCAAAACATATTATAATTGATTTCCGAACTCTAATCAATATAAAGTTCGGAAGGGAGAAAAAGTGTACGCTAAGTATGTTGAGTTGAGAGATAATAAAAGAATTACGGATTATCGGGTAGCGAAAGATACGGGAATTCGGAGATCTGTATTTTCTGATTGGAAAAGTGGTCGGAGTAATCCGAAAGCTGATAAGTTAAAGATTTTGGCAGATTATTTTGGAGTATCAGTTGATTTTTTTTTAGATGATGATAAGGGGAATGTTTGACAGTTGCGATGTTGCAACGGGAAGGGAGAAGCGGATGCCGAAAACAAAATTATGCGAGAATAAAGAAGCAGCGCGTTGTGATTATGTGGCGGGAATGATTGTTGGTGGTTTGCGCAGGGGAAATATTGAGACAGACACGGCAAGTCGTAAGGTAGGAATGTCCGAGCGTACATTGCAGAATAAGTTGCGTAATCCTGGAAGCATTAAGCTTGGAGAGTTATATAGACTTGCAGATGTGGCAGGAATTACTATCAGTGTACAGTATAAGAATATTCCAGAATAGGGGGTGGAGGAATGACTGAATATGAATTGGTTGACCTTATAAAAGATATGGTCTCTCTTTTTGTGGTATTTGGAGCAGTTATTGGATCGCTTTGTGTATTTTATGCTTTTTGCATGTTTGTTGAGGTGACTGGGGATTTTTTTGAGACTATGAAAGATAAGATGAAACTATTTCGCACTAAGCGGGATAAATTTTTAGGAAAAGAGGGCGGGGAAGAATGAGTGGAACTCTTGCATATGAATTATTTGGACCTTTTGAGTGGCGAGTGGTGTTTTTGATTATGGTAGTGATGATGTTGATTTGTCTTGATCCGCTTCTTAAGGCTTTGTGTGAGTGTGTTGAGGCGATTAGGGAATTTTTTGAGACTATGAAAAAGAGGTGAAGTTATTGGGTGAAATTGTAGTAAAGAATCTAACAACGCTTACTGATGCGGCCGCATTGATACATGTTGCGTTGTATTTGACGGATATAGAATCAGTAGCGGAGGACAAGTATCATGTGAAGATGAATGAGACTGTGACAGGGAAGCTTGTGATTGTGATTGCGGAGAGGTGAAGAAAATAAATGATCCGGCAGACTCGGCAAAGCCGTTGTTATTTGGGATAAATCCGAATGGAGAATCAAATGGCTTGACGATCTCGTATGGAGAAAAGATTTACATTATTGGGCAGCTGATGATAACGGAAAAATTAAGATTATCGGTAACAGATTTGACAATCCGGAGCTGTTGGAGGCGTAAGTATTAGAATTTAGAGGAGAAATAAAACTATGGCAAATTATGTTGTTATTGGATATTTTAGGCGACCTCACAAAGATTGTGAAGCGGAAACACAAGAATGCGAAACTTACATGGAAGCGCTTGAATTAAAAGATGAATGGAAAAAAGAGCGAAAATATAAAGAAGTGTACATTGAAACTTATTAATGTAAAGAGAAGATAAGTGTCGGAAATGTACGGGACAAAAGAGAAGATAAGACCAGTGATAGCAGAGAACAGGAGGCAGCGGATGAGCATTAAGTTTGGTGCAGATATTTATGCTCCGGAAGAAGTCAATGAGCTGGCAAGAGCATCCATAGGTTACATTGAATCAGATGTGATGGATATAAAGAAACGATATGTAACGTTAGGCTTCCATCTGTATGAAATGGATCAGTGCAGATACTATGAAGATCTGGGATATGAAAATTTGTATGAATGCATTGAAGCAAATTTTGCAATGGATAAATCAGCGGTGTCGCGGTGTATTGGTGTCTGGAAAGCTTTTGCGGCCGTAGACGGTGATGGATCTCGCAAAATGTGGGTAGATGACAGGTATAAGGACTTTTCGTACTCACAGCTTACGGAGATGCTGCCGATGTCGGAACGGGATCGGTATAGGATCAGTAGTGATATGTCTGTAAAGAAGATCCGGGAAGTAAAACAACGATTGAAAGAAAAGAAATCATCGGAGAACATGAAACCTGTTGTAGAGCAGGAAAAGGATAAAATCTCGGCGCGTGGAACAAGGGTAAATGTCAGAGAAGATGATGTGGTTGCGACGTCGCAACTGGAAGATGCAGTGAAAGATCAGCCTGTGGAGATAGTAGCCGATCAGTCAGATCAGCAGAGACAGCCGGATTTTCTAGATATGAAGAATATGCAGGAACGAGAGGACTTTGTTAATACATATAAGGATTGGAAGATTTGGTGTAGGAATGATTTGACGGAGGAAGTTTTTTACAGATATGATCTGCCGGATGGTGCAGCTATTGTGGTTAAGGTATTCCCATATATTCCGTGGGGGAATAAAAAGGAAGCCGAGGGCAGGAGATTATATTTGTTAAAGCCAGGATATAAGCATTTTGCGGATTGCGAATCTAACATGACATCGTTGAAAGAGTACCTTAAGGATTTGAAGAAAAAGAAGTAGGATCGTGTCTGTTCCGGTGTAACTGACCGTAGCATCAAAGCAGGACAGGCAATCGGTTCTGGGAACAGAACTGAAAAGGAAAGGGGCTCTACGGCGGCAACCGTAAAGCCCAGTAGGAAAATCTTTTCGTATAAATACGAAAATGTAAACATACGAGATTATTCTATAGCATTTTCGCAAAAAGTTCAATCGAACAGATTTTCCCATCTGAGATAATCGTACCTTGACAACTGAATAGGCTGTAGCGTGATCGATAGCCAGATAATACCCTAGCTAACATGCGGATGATGCCGCGGGGGTATGACTTGGTAATATACCCGGAGAAGCGAATAAAGTGTGATGATGCCGGAGGAACGGTAGCGGAGACAGCCGTTTATTTATAAGGGACTTGTTTGTCCCTTATAAGCGTAGATCAACTATGCGTTTATAAGAGATAAACAAGATTATCTCAATAAAGAGGAAAGGGGGAAAATCCAATGGAATTTTTTATGGGACATTTTGGTAAGGCTCTGTTGACGGGAGCATCCATTCTTGCAGTAGGAATACTTGTTGTGGCGTTCCTTAAGTCGGATACAGCGAACAGTTTGTTGACGAACGTTGTCACGGACTTTGTTGGATCGATGCAGAATATTGGATCGTAGTATGGTCGGCGTAGCGGACAGGCAAAGTGAGAGTATTCTTTCATTTTGCCTGTTAAAAATGTAGAAAGGATGAAAGGTAATTGGCACGAATTATTGATTTTACGCCGACGGAAGAACAGTTTGGCGTTTTTTGGAAGTATTTGGAAAAGCCGGATGTTACTGAATTAAATTTCAGTAATGGAATGCTCTGGATTACGTCTTTATGGCAGGGGCGATATGCGGTTGAGGAAACTGTGTCAGAGAAGTTTTTGACGCGATTTACCACGGCTATAGCAAACGCTGTGAATAAGCCGTATAACAGCGTTGATCCGGTGCTTGAGGCAGATACGAAAGAGTTCAGAATCAGTGTGCTGCACCCGTCTATAGCCAGGACAGGTGTTAGCATATCGATCCGGAAATCTCCGCCGGTACTGCGTAATACAGCAAAAGGTTTGCTCGATCAGGAGTTTTGCAGTGAGGAATTGCTGGCTTTACTGATAAATTGTGTGCAGGCGCGGATGGTAATTGTAAATGGAGGCGAGCCTAATGCGGGAAAGACGGAATTTGCAAAATTCCTGATGAAGTATATTCCCGCCGAGGATCGTGTGATTACCATAGAGGATTCGCTTGAATTACATTATGGCAGTATCAATCCGGCGCATGACTGGGTGGCATTACAGGTAAGGGACGGATTCGGTTATAAAGATGCTATTAAGGTGAGTTTGAGGCAGAGCCCGAGCTGGTTAATAATGTCGGAAGCCCGTTCGGCAGAAGTTGTGAATCTGGTGGAGTGCTGGAGCACAGGCGTCGCCGGTATTACAACCATCCATTTATCAGACGTTCGTAAGCTTCCGGATCGAATGGTAAATATGGCGGGAGTGCGAGATGACAGCTTCGTTAACCAGGTGTGCAGTTACGTGGATGTAGGTGTGTTGATCCGGATGGAAAAGGGGTGTGATGGTATTATTAGACGGTATCTGGATCAGATGTGTTTTTATACTAGATCAGAAGGAGAAAATCAGATCTGCATGATCTTTGATGAGGGACGGTTTCTGACAAAGGATATTCCGGTGGAGGTTGCGAAAAGGTTTAAACGAGCCGGAATTGTTAATCCGTATCGGTGTGAGCAGTTGGAACGGGATTTGTACAGGAATGCGGAACAGAAGGGAGACGGAGATGGAAAGGAAAAAAAGAAAAAAGCGTGAGAAAACGCCGGGAAGTATTTGGAATCCGGTGAATTTGCAAAGAGAAGTACATGCTTTCGGATATGATTTTTACTGGGGGACGTATCTTTTGAGTGTTTTGTTGGTACTTTTGCTGATCGGAATGGTTGGTATTCTTTTTAAGCTGCGGTTAGTGTTTGTTGTTGGTGTGGTAGCTGTGGCGCTGGCATTGTTACCGCTGTTTATTGTTGGTATGTACCGGGAGATGTATGAACAGAAACGTTTTGCGGATGTAACGGATTATATGGAGCAGGTTTTGTACTCTTTTGCAAAGGAAAACAAGGTGTTAAGCGCATTAAAGGAATGCGAGGAATCGTTTCCAGAGGGTCGTATGAGACAGGCAATAAGCGATGCGATTTTGTGCATCGAGAATGGAGTGTCAGAGCAGGGAAATGTGTTGCGGGATGCTTTTGCAATTATCGAAAAGCAGTATCCATGTACGAAACTGCATGTGGTGCATGAATTGCTGATTAGCGCGGAGGGGCGTGGAGGAAATGTCCGGACATCTATTGATCTGATGATTGAGGATGTTGAAGTGTGGAAGCGTCAGGTATACGGATTGCAAAAGGACAAGAAGACAGAACGGGCGAACTGTATAATATCCATTATTGGTGCAGTGGCAGTTTGCTGCATGACGTTGTACATGTTGGATTCCACAAAGAGTGCAATGGATATCGCGTTAGATCTTACGGTGTTTCAGTTAGGGCCTGTGCAGGTGTCGTCTTTCTTATTCGTGTTGGTTTGCTTCTTTGCTTTTTACGCAAGTAATAAAAAGTTGACCAGTGATTGGCTGGAGCAGAAGACGATAAATGAGAAACTGGTACTGGATGCATATGCAAGGGTAAAAGCTTATGACGGTAAGAAGAGTGAAAAACGGAGCGTACTGATGTCGTTGCCATTTTTTATAATGGCTGTTGTTGGTGTAGTTTTATCCAAGGAAGTTATTAGTGTGGTATGCGGAGTGATTGGAGTGCTTGTTCTTACTGCTTCCCGTTTAGTGTACAGCATGGCGAAAAAGGATGTGGAAGGGGCGTTGTATCAAATACTGCCGGAGTGGATGTTTGATATGGCGTTACTATTGCAGACGAATAATGTACAGGTAGCTCTTGCAAAGTCCATTGAGTCGGCGGAAACGCTTTTAAAGCAGGAACTGATGGAACTGGTGGAGCGTATCACGGATGATCCGGAAAATATACAGTCGTATTTGATGTTTTTTAGGGATTTTGATGTGCCGGAGATTGCAACATGTATGAAAATGCTTTATTCGATCTCTGTCGCTGGTTCGGGAAATGTGGAGAAGCAGCTTACCGATCTGGTGGGGCATGTACATAAGATGGAAGAAAAGGCAATGGAGCAGCAGGGAAAGAATATTGCTTTTAAAGCGCATATGATAACCCTGTATCCGGTTGGTGCTACGTCAGCGAAAATACTTGTTGATATGATGTGTGGAACGATTATGTTCTTTCAGATCTTTAGTGCGGCGTTGTAGGAGGGTAATGAATGAAGGCAATAATGGAAGTGTATGGTGCGCTGATTGTATTGATTCTTTCGCTTGGCACAGGGCTACAGGTGAGTGGCGCGACGGAGAAGGCAGCACAGGCAAAGCGCTGTCATGCGGAGGCTGTATCGGAAATCGAAAACAGTAATTTTAATCCGGATGTGATCGCTGCTGTAAAAAGTAGCGCACAGGCATCTGGATATGTTTTGACAGTGACGCCGGGAACATATGATACCGCGCGTGATATTGCATCGGCAGAGGTGGAATTGACGTATACATATAAGATTCCTTTGCTCGGGGTTGAGCAGACGCGCACGACAAAGGGAATTGCAAGATAAGCGGGAGGTAGAAAGATGGATGTTTTTGTGGAAGAATTGGGAATGGGAGCGTTGATCTTCATTGCCGGCAGGTATCTTATTCAGGCGGCTTTATCTGTTTTGACTCTTTTAACTGCATGGTAAGGTAAGGAGGGCGGCATATGTATGAATTCATGAAAGAGTATGGCGGAATGCTTTTGTGCGAACTTGTGTCTGTGCTTGTTATCATTTCGTATTTCTTCCCGATGTTGTGCGGTGGAACACTTGGACAGATTATAATGCAGTATATGGCAGGACTGCTCGGATAGGAGGACTATGCAGTATTTTGTAGATCATTATGGAGAAGCATTTCTTTATGCGATTGTCTTACTCCTGGTGTTGGTCATGGTGCTGCCGTCTGGTGGCGTTATGGGACGGGTTGGTAATTCCATGACAAGCTGGCAGGACACGGATGGAAGCGGATATACAGTGTATATGGAAGAATGCAGTGAAGGTTATCCTGTTGTTGCGATGTCGCAACAGACAGAGGATGCGCTGACCATTGGTACATATAAGCTGACAGATTTAATCAGTGCGAAGGATGCGGCAGGGAATGATGCCAGATTGACACTTTTGGGTGTGAAATATGCAGATGGCGAATGGCAGGAATGCGATCAGAATGTGGAAGAAATTGCTTTCCAGGCGCGAGGCATTTATACATTGCGGGTAGAGGTAAGAGATGGAAAGCAGCGTGCTGTGATAAAGGAAATAAAGCTTCCGGTAAATGGAGGATGATGCGAGGAGGAAGATATGAAGCAGATAGCAGTATTGTTTTCAGTGTTCTTTTTGGGTGTGATAACGATTGTGAGCGTTATGGCAAGTGGCGGTAGAAGTAACAGAGAGATGGAGCTGGCAGATAATCTGCCAGCGGCGGTTGAGGAAACCGTGTCAGAATTGATGGAGGAAAAAAACTATGATATCACCAGTGAAAATGAGATGATTGCCGATATGGTAGAGGATCTGTCCAGAAAATTGGACAGCAATAGTGATATAACTGTAAATATAGAGAATATCGATGAAGCAAAGGGGCTTATGTCGATAAAGGTTGTAGCATCGTATCAGCATCCGAACGGAAAAGAGGGCAGTGTGTCGTGTGAGCGGACTGTAGTCTTTAATAAGTTGCAAGACGATCCGGCAGAGTTATGCCAGGTAAGATTCCTTGTAGATGATGCAAGGATATATAAAACCTGTAATGTATGGCCGGGTGATACAGTATCTGCTCCGCCGGAACCAACGGTTTCCGGTAAGACTTTTGATTGCTGGGTAGATGTGGAGGGAAATCCGGTTGATTTTACGCAGCCGGTAACACAGAGTCAGTTTTATTACGCAAAATATAGTTGATATATTTTGTAAGGGATATTATACTTGTAGTGAGAGTGAAGATTACATTTTTCATTAGATATATAAGGAGGAACTTGTTATGAAGATGAAGGAAGTATGGAAGTGGACGACAGCATTTGTGGCGGCGGCAGCTATCAGCATTGGGATGTTTGATGGATCGCCGGTAACGGCAAAAGCAGCGGATGAAGCAGGTATCCGGGCGTTTGTGACAAGAATGTATGAGGTTTGTCTTGACCGTGAACCGGATGCGGCGGGGTTGGATGACTGGTCGAATCGTCTTGCAACGGGACAGGAGCAGGGTGCAAATATTGCTTTCGGATTCATTTTCAGTGACGAGTTCCGGAACTTGAACCTGTGCAATGAGCATTATGTAGATGCCATGTATGAAGCATTTTTTGACCGTGAGCCGGATGCAGCTGGAAAAGCGGACTGGCTGGGACAGTTGAACAGTGGCGCTACCAGGGGGCATGTTATGACAGGTTTTGTGAATTCACAGGAGTTTGCAAATTTGTGTACAGCTTATGGAATCGATCAGGGATCGGGAGACTGGAGCGCAGACAATATTACGGTCAGTGGAAGCTGTGCGATCTGTGACAGCGGCAGTCATGAGGTGACGCCGGAGATTCAGGCGTTTGCAGAAAGGTTGTATACCTGCTGTCTTGACCGTGAACCGGATGCGGCGGGGCTGAATGATTGGTCAACGGCTCTTGCAAATGGTGCGAAGGGCAGCGAAGTGGCTGCTGGGTTTGTTTTTAGCCAGGAATACAAGAATAAAGATGCATCTGATACACAGTATGTATTGATGCTCTATAAGACCATGCTTGGCAGGGAGGCTGATACATATGGAGTAACGGACTGGGTGTTACGGCTTAGAAATGGCGCTTCCAGGGAAGCCGTATACAATGGCTTTGTAGGAAGTACCGAGTTTGCAAATCTTTGTCAGAATGCCGGCATTACGGTCGGTGGTGCGATTGCGGATAATGGCACCACGGGAAGACAGAGTACGGGAGAGATGGTAAAGAATATGTATTATGATATATACGTAGATGGAGAGTATAGAACAACAGAAGGAGATGTAAGTTGGGCAGTAGAAGGAACATTAGTAAATCCCGCAGATGACTTTTTGTTTTCCCATAGAGTGGAGGGGGATGAGTTTATTGCTTATGAAGGTGCTACAGGAAAGGTTAATATAATTAGCAATGGGGATGTTATTATATGGGACTAATCTGTATTTAGAATAAAATATGTTAAAACAGGAGAGTGTTCTTATAGTGTTGTAGCTGTAAGAGCACTTTTTTATTTTGTAAGAAGAATAGAGTGCTAGGGAGGGATTGTTTATTGTTGCGAGAAAGTAAAAATTTAAAGAGACGGTGGATACAAGGTATTTTTGCCGTGGCATTTGTCATAGGATTTTTTTGGATGTTTGCCGGATCGCCGGTAACTGTAAAAGCGGGGACGTTGGAATATCATGCCAGTATAAGCAGTAGTACGAGTGGAAATGATATTACATTTACCTGTGACTTGGATCAGACGATAGATGGACAGCAGATGAGTTATCAGTGGCAGGAAAATCGTGGAAGTGGCTGGCAGGATATTTCCGGGGCGATAGGATCTTCTTATACTGTGGGTAAGACGGGAAGAGGTGGATACCAGTATCGTTGTGCGGTAACTGTGGTAATCAACAATTCATATTCGCTGTTGAATGAGGATTATAAGGCATTTTTGCACAGAGAAGGGTCTGTGCCGGAGTTTCAATCCTGGTGGCCGCATCTGTATGGACATACACAGAACAGTTATTTATTAGAAATTTATGATCGGATTGGTATATCACCGGTGAATGAAGCTGCCCGTGTGGCAACAGAAATGGTATTTAGTACGGAATATATGGCAAAGTATAGTAATTCAAATTTGAATTATAGTACGGATACTAATTTGGCAACACGGAATGGACCGAAACAGCTTATTGTAGACTGTTATCATTTTTTGTTACAGCGTGAACCGTCAGATAGTGAGGTGGAACATTGGTATAATGAGTACATAAATCACAATACTAAAAATCCATTGATTGAATATCTTGACCCTGCAACAGGCACTTATCAACGTTTTAGAACTTATTCCGGTATGGGTTATGTGCTTAATCAGATTGCAGCATCGGACGAATGTGCCAGCAAAATGGCAGCGGCGTATTACTATGACGGAAACCAGGGCGTGTTCCTTTATACGGAAAGCGACATTGAAACTCGGTCGGATACCTACCATGTTACAAGTGATGTTGCCACAATTCCGGAGAATGCGTATCAGGTAACGTTGCAGAAAGGTACTGGTGTTCAGAGTGTCAGCGGCGCCGGATCTTACACGATGGGACAGAGTGTGACGATCAATGCGACATTGGCAACGGGGTATCATTGGAAAGGCTGGACAGGCACATATCAGACGACAACGAAAAGATATACTTTTTCGATGCCGGGACAGGATGTATCTATGACAGCAAGTGCGGAAATCAATCATTCGACTTTGAAGGTTGATCCAAACGGCGGAACCTGGAATGGGAGTGCTGATGTGCAGAGCTTTTCCGGAGATTACGGGACAACAAAATCAATTCCAGATCCGGTAAGATCGGGATATACATTTGCAGGCTGGGTAAAGTCGGACGGGTTTCATGGAAGCTTAAACAATGCGGTGTATACGTTTGGTGCGGATAACGGTGTAACGGACGTTCTGACGGCGTCCTGGACGGCGAAACGCTATAAAGTGATATTGCAGAAGGGAACCGGAATCCAGAGTGTCAGCGGCGCCGGATCTTATACAGTCGGGCAGAGCGTGAAGATCGATGCTGTGCTTACAACCGGGTATCATTGGAAAGGCTGGACAGGTACATATGAGATAGATACAAAGCAATACACATTCTCGATGCCGATGCAGGATGTATCTATGACAGCGAGTGCAGAAATCAATCATTCGACTTTGAGGGTCGATCCAAACGGCGGAACCTGGAATGGGAGTGCTGATGTACAGAGCTTTATCGAGAATTACGGAGTGGCAAAATCAATTCCGGATCCGGTAAGACCGGGCTATACGTTTTCGGGCTGGGTAAAGTCGGATGCGTTCCATGGAAGCTTAAACAATGCGGTGTATACGTTTGGTGCGGAGGATGGCGCTACGGATATTCTGACGGCGTCTTGGACGGCGAACAGTTATACATTGCATTTTGATCCGAATGGTGGTGCAGAAGTCACACATATAGAGGATATGGTGATACAGTACGATGAGGAAATCACGCTTCCGGATGCAACGGCAGCTTATGTGAAATATACATTTGATGGTCAGAATGTGACACAGGATGTATTGAGCGGGGCGATCCGGTTAGAAAGTGATGGAGATTCGGAAGCAGCAGATCCGGAAGCGCCGGAAGATGAAACGGATGCCGGAATGAATGAAGAAGCAACAGATCCGGAAGCGGAAAATGAAGCTGATGAAGCTGTAGAAGCAGATCCGGAGCTGGAAGCTGCTGATAATGAGACAGATCCGGAAGCAGACCAGAGAGCGTATGCGTCTGTGAATACTGGCTGGGTAACAGAGGAAGAAAAAGAGAATTTTAATCCGGTATATCTGGCAGGGGATCAGCTGACGGTAGCGGAGCTGGTGGATCGTCTGGGTGTAACGGATCAGAACGGTGCGAATATTACATTGTATGCATCGTGGGATGATTGCCCGTGGATCGTGGCGGTAAACCTTTATTATACGTTAAGTCAGGCACAGCAGGGCTTTATAACAGATAGTGAGATCTTAAGTCATGCAACTGCATCAGATCGGGAGGACGGAAGTCCGATTGAACCGGGATTCCACGAAAACGGGACATCTTTTTCGATTCCGGATTACCAGGCAGCAGATTTTACACAGTTTCGGCATGAAGGAAGCTGCACGGAGAATCTGACGGTTGTTGACAGTGTCGGAAGTATGTATTATAAGCAGATAACGGTTTATGTGGTGGATACGGCGGCGGTGGATGTGAAACCAGACGGGACGACGCGTTTTATTAGTGAAAAATATTATGAAAAGTCTTATGAGCAGGGAGGTTTTGAAGATAATTCGGTTTGGAAAACTGATCCTGAATATGTGGCGGCGCTTCGGACGGCGTTTGATAATCTGAAAAATGATACGCCGATTGCTACTTACCGGATCAATTATGAGACGCGCCAGGCGATCAATGAGTATGTAGATGCGCATGGATTTGGGAATAGCAGGGAAGCGGGGGCGTTGCAGGGATTGTATGAATCGTATCTTGCTCCGAACCGGACAAGATAATGGGAATGAAGAAAGAGGTCGTTGCGACGTCGCATTAGAACCGGAAGATGGAAAGAGGAAGATACCGTGATGATATCTTCCTCTTTGTTATTTGTTGAATAAATCAGAATGTGTGCCGGTACGGTACAGAAAAAGTTCTGTGTCGGTTTGCTGGTAGATCAATAGCCAATCTGGTTCTATGTGACATTCACGATATGAGGAAAAATTCCCGGAAAGCATGTGGTCTTTGTTTTTTTCTGGAAGTTTTTCTGGAACTCGTAAGGTGTCAATGGCTTGTTGCAACAAATCCATTTTGCAATGACGTTTTATACAGGTTTTGAAGTCTTTTTTGAATTTTGAGGAATATGTGACGTCGAGCATGTTTTAGTCCTCCGCTAATTCTTTGAAAAGATCATCTGTACTGCCTGTGAAGTGGATGCCATTACCGTTTTTTATTTCGTCGAATGCTCGTAGGGTTTCATCGTTTGGAATTTCGTCCGGAATTGCGACACCTTCCAGAAATCCGAGCACATAGCTCATTTTCCAGTCGGGAATGTGATCCAGTAGTTGGATGGCGCGTTCTTTCTCACTCATGGATTTTATACCTCTCTTTCTGCGAATGCCTGAATCTTTTCGTTTATCGCTTTTACGATAAATTCGTTTCGGCTGCTATAACCTTGTTCCTTTGCTGCGGTGTTGATGACTTCTTTTTGCCCTGCGGGAACGGTTATTAAAAATTGATCGTAAGCCTTGGCGTTGTACTTATTTTTAGCGCGTGTACTTGCTTTGCCAGATGGTTTTTCTTCTGTCATGGCTACCTCCTTTATATAAGTATATTATATACAATTAAATGTACTTATACAAGTATAAATAGTGCACAAAGTACACATACTTATATAAGTATAATTTGTTAGTTATGCATATTGAAATTATACTTATATAAGTATATAATAGCATTATAAGGAACAGGAAATAAACAAAGCAGGAGGAATGAAATATGAAAAACTGGACTATCGAACAATTATATGATTTGTGGAGATATCGTGGATACACCAAAAAAGAAGCATGGGCGAAAGCCGAAAAGGATTACAAGGAAATGCACCGGAATAAATCTGAAACGGAATGCCACCAGATCATGCAGGAAATGTTTTATAACTAAGTCAAAACTACCCGTCCCGGAGGTTACGAGGGCAGAAAGGAACTGTAATGACGAGAAAAGATGAGATTGAAATGGAGATCAGGAATCAGGCGGTGCGGTTATATCCAAGTTGCGTTGCGCTTTTTGAACTGCCAGCAATGGTATATGCGCAGATAGTAAAAGACAATGGAACGAGAAAGAAGCCGTATAGGGTCAGTATTGAGAGATGTAGCAAAGTGATTCATGCGATGAACTTTTAGAAAATAAAAGCAGCCCGCCCCGGAGGCTACGAGGGCAGAAAGGATGCAGGATGAAATCATATAAAGATTTTGCAAAGGAATCTATTGGAAGTAGCGACATTGGGGCGCTGGTACTGGTTGGAGGAGGTGCCGGAGATATTCAGAATCAGTTTTTATTTTTTGGCGAAGATGGAAGCTACCGGGCGTATATGGTCACTGGTGCAGACGTAGAGATTGGAAGCCATTATGAAAAGGTAGCAGCCTTTAAAGGGTGGCTTAGAATCTATGATGATGATGGAAAGACTTTTGAAAAGAGTGCTGCTGAGATTAACGTGTATCGTTCCGGAGATTTTGGCTGTATTATCCAGACGCTGTAGTCGGAGCGCCTCGGCGGTGCTGTTGGGTTGTTGTAGTTTAAATTCGGGTGCGAGACCCGAAGCGCCGCCTTTGCGCTATCGGCTCACAGTGTAAAGTAAGCCGGTATGATTTTGCGGTGGGATATAGTGGCGTGAGAAAAAGAAAATTCGCTCCTTGTTCGCTGATCTCAACCTGGAGACCGTCGTGTGAGTGGATTTTTTTATAGATAGTAACGAGGGAAGGAGGTTCTAATTTTAAAATGACGGGATGGAGGAAACCGGATGGATAGAGACAGAGTAAATGAAGTGTTGTATAACAGGCCGTATGATTCGTTGTATAACAGATGCTTTGGGTGGCTTGGGTTATGGGCTGAATGGAAGCATGTGTTGGAGTATGGTGCAGATGCTTTGAGGTGTACGGATGGGCAGATTTTAAATGGCATCCGGAACCGGATGGTTTATTGGCTGTCAGAGCTTGCCATTAGCGAATATACGATGGATGATGTGCGCGAGGAAGCGCAGATGAATGGGATAGATCTGGATGATATGATGATGGAGCTGCCGCCGGTAATGGATGAAAATTATATGAAAGATGCAGAAAGCATTATGGAAAAGGGTACCAGGGCGTTGCAGCTTTATGAAATGTCCCAGGATTATCATTATGTTGCGGATCAGATGCAGATGCTTATTGATCTGGAAGATCAAGCGCTGCTTAAAAGGCTTAAGGCGGAAACAGCGTTTGTCTGGCGGTTAAAATATGCTTTGCGGGATAAAAATTTAGTGCTGGTAAAACAGTTCCTGGATGTGGATGCCCGTATGACACAGCTGCAGAGAAGCCGTGCTTTGATTGAGATGCGGATGATGCATAAATCGCCGTTTGAACATGAGTAACAAGAAACAGTGATGGCCGCTGGATGCGGCAGGAAGAGAGGAAAAGAATTATGGCTATGGAATTAAAGTTTGTAGCTCCGAAAATGGAGGAAACGTTCGGAAAGTTGACTTTTGGAGGCGTTGGTGAGGCCGAAACGGCATATGTTAATGGAAGATCGCGTGTGACTGGCCGCAGTTATCATTTGTTTTCCACCCGTCAGCGTGCGGATGATGTCGTGGTGACGCTGCCGGCGTCAGTCGGCGAGAAACATTTTGGTTACGATCAGCCGGTGGTGCTTATCAATGCGCGTCTTACAGCAGGCGGCAAAAATATCGAAGGAAGCGGTTACACAGATTATAAGATGACTGCAGATGATATGGTGACGCCGGAAGAGGCTGCCAAGCTTGCGCAGTCTGAAAAGTAAGCAGTAGAGTAAGTGATACTTGAACTTGAAAAGAAATGAAGAGAGTCGCAGGAAGCGGCAGGAAGAGAGGAAAAGAATATGAGACTTAAAGAGGGAATTGTTGTTGATGAGGTAAGGACTTTCGGAAATCTGAAATTTTCGGGTTTGCGTCGTGAAGTGTATGAGCGTGATGACGAGGGAAACAGTACCGGCGTGTTGGTTAAGCGTACATATGATCTTAAGAGTGAGGCGCAGGGACGTATGATCCAGGTGTCATTGCCGCCGGAGGCTGATCTGAAAGAGTTTGAGTATGACCAGCCGGTGAAGCTTGTTGATGTGCAGATTGATGCTGTGGCGGATGCGCAGGGACGTAATCGTGCGGATGCAACCTGGTATCTTAATGCTAAAGATCTTGTGCCGGTTGGAACGGTGCCGGGTGGATCCGGAACCGGAGCGGGAAAGCCGCAGGATAAGCAGCCGGAAAAGAAGGCATAAATAAATGAATCTGTTTTGGCGCTGGGGACGGCGCATAAAAAAGTGGGATGACAGACTGGTAGCTCGGTCTGTCATCTTTTTGTTAATCACATCAACGGCGATTGGAATCTGGCTTGTGTGGAGACAGAATTTGTCGTTGCGATTTGTGGATGCATCGGTAATCAGTAAGATAGCAACGGTGTGCCTGTTTGATGTGATGCTGTTGCTCGTTGTATGTAGCGTTATGCATCGCCAGCGTTGGTATTGGGAGGATTTGTGTAATCGGCAGGAGCTTGCCCGTATGTTGATCGATAATATGTGGTATGGATCTGATATGAGATCTAACGGCAAAGGAGACCAGGACTTGATAACATATGTGCCGCATTTGTACTTCTGGCGTCGGTATAGTATCACGGATTTCCCGCGGCTTTATTATAAGCGGAGAAAGGGGCGGATCTATATTACGGTCAAGATAACAATGGGAAAGTACCAGGACAGCCTGTTGAAGCTTGATAGTAAGGTGGAAACTGGATTGGACTGTGAGCTTATAGCGTCAAGCTATAAGCACAAGTGGCAGCATTATACGTTTTTGTGTGATGTGCAATCAAGCCGGATCCAATTAACGGAAATGAAATGCTATGACGGAAAGATGCCGCTGATGCGTCATCTGAAATGGGCTTATGAGGAGCATCCGCATGCGTTGATTGTGGGTGAGACGGGATCCGGAAAAACTTATGCATTGATGAGCTTTATCGAGGCAGTCGCTAAATCCGGCGCCGCTTTGGTTGTGATCGATGCAAAAAATGCAGATCTTTCCGGTCTGGCGGGGTATCTTCCGGAAGTATATTCCGGATCCGCTGATATTAAAGAGCAGGTTATAAAGTTTTATGAAGACATGCTCGACCGCATGGAGAGTATGAAACGTTGTGCCGATTATGAGCCGGGGCGGAATTATCGTGCGTTGGGCTTTCAGGCGCGTTTTATGATCTTTGACGAGTACGTGGCATATTTGTCGATGTTGCAGAAAAAAGAAGCCGAGGAAGTGATTAGTTATCTGCAAAAGATTGTTCTGCTCGGACGCCAGGCGGGATTTTTTGTGATCTTGTCTTGTCAGCGTCCGGATGCAAAGTATCTGCCGGATGGTGTCCGGGATCAGTTCGGACTCCGGATAGCCCTTGGTGCGATGACGGATAGCGGCTATACTATGATGTTTGGCACGACAGAAAAGCAGTTTATTACAAAAGACATCAAAGGACGTGGTTATGTAGGACTTTGGGATGGCGTAATAACAGAGTTTTACGCGCCATATGTGCCGTCGGATCATCATTTCAGAGAGAGTATCGGCGTTGCTTACGCCGGGGCGCACGCGGGCGGAACGTCCGGCAAGCTTTTCCCGGCGAGCGCGGAGAGCGTCGCAAGCCCTGCCCCGCGCGCGGTCGGAGACAAAGCGCAGCGAGGGCAGGGCGAAGCGTAAGCTGGGGAGCGGAGAGCAGGGAAAAAGCGGGAGACGGCGCAGCCGTCTCCCGCGTGACCCCCGGCATGTAACACGGGGGTACACTTTTCATACCAGATGTGTCACAAAGGCAGAAAACATGCGGGTTTGATGCCATTTCCCAAAAGTTCGACATAGTGGAAAAAGTCGAACTTTTAAAATCAGGATTTTGAAAAAAAGAATATGCTGTTTATTTCCGGCAATCAAGCCGTAGAGCTTATACGTCAGTCGAAGCCTGTGGGTATGTGGGTATTTATGCGGGTTACGCAGGCAGGAAAAACGGGTGGGTAACGGGTGGGTAAGCGGTGGAAAAGATGCAGTTTCTTTTCCACGACTTATCCATGCGTTATCCATGCGTTTTGTTGCCGGAGTGCATAAATATCCATATATCCACGGCTTAAAAAATGAATTAGAGGAGGACAGGGAAATGGGGCTGTCAGGTGCTACGATCCGGGAAAGGAGGAAAGAGGATCATATGACGCAAAAGGAACTGGCGGAATTGTTGCAGATTTCACCGACGTATCTTGCGGAAATTGAGACGGGACGGCGTAAAGCATCTGACAAGCTTTTAGAAAGAATAAAATTTTTCCTTGATTTGTACCGACCGGATACCGGATTGGAAATATTGCTGGATTATTGTCGGATACGTTTTTCGAGCACTGACATAAAGCATATTTTGGAGGATGTCTTAGGTATTCGGCTTAAATATATGATTCGTGAGAATCATGCATTGTATGGCTACAGTGCGCAGTATCTTATGGGAGATATTGTTGTAATGCATTCCGAGGATGAGAAGCTGGGATGCTTGTTGGAGCTTAAGGGCAAGGGTTGCCGCCAGTTTGAGATTTTTTTGAATGCACAGGGGCGTACATGGTTTGACTTTTTCCGGCAGGTGGAAATGGAACATGGCGTGTACAAGCGGATTGATATAGCGATCAATGATAAAGCTGGTTGGCTTGATATTCCGTACCTTACGGAAAAGTGCAGGAAAGAAGAGTATAGCACGATATTCCGGGCGTATCGGAACTATCAAAGCGGCGAACTTATACGTGCAAGAGAGGATGACAGGGATCAGATGGGGAATACGTTATATCTTGGCAGTATGAAGAGTGAAATTTATTTTTGCATTTATGAAAAAGATTATGAACAGTACGTAAAAGCTGGACGAGAAATTGAAGATGCAGATGTGAAGAACCGTTTTGAGATACGGCTTAAGGATGATCGCGCGACACATGCTGTTGAAGATCTTCTTGATTATGAGGATCCCGCAAAAACAGCATTTGGAATAATTAACAGGTATGTGACTTTTCTGACGCCAAAAGCCGGAGAGGAGGATATAACAAAATGGGATGTCGATCCTATGTGGGCGCGGTTTATCGGCGAAGAGGACCGCCAGTTGAAGTTGACGGATGCGCCGGAGCCGTATACTTTAGAGCGGACGCTTAACTGGATCAGACGTCAGGTGGCGCCATCTTTTAAGATGCTGCACCAACTTGCGGAGATTCGGGGGGAAGCAGATCTGCTTGATCGGATGATTGATGAGGCAAAGTTATCTCCGCAGCATAAAAAGTTGTTGAAGCAACAGCAAACAGAAGTAAAAGAGATGCTTGCAGAACGGTTTGCTGATATGGGGATCCGGGTTGATCCGGATACTGGAGAAATTATGGAAGCGTAGAAAATGATTTGTTGCGATGTCGCAACAGGAAGGAAGTGTGAATATGTATTTCGGTCAGAATGCTTTTAACCTTGTGATGGCAAATATTCAGCCGCTTGTATTGCTTGCGATTGCGGTGGTTGGTCTTGTGCTGCTGGTACAGCATAAGACGGTAGGTATGGTGATGCTTATTGGGGCAGCAATTGTTGCTGTGGGTCTTGTGTTTAATCCTACTGGCGCAAAGGATGCCATGCTGTCAGTGTTTAATACAGTTATTGGTGGAGGTGCGATCATGGGAGTTGCACCTTTTATTTAACCTGTATTGGATTAAAAGCGGATTTTATTATTATATCATGAAAAGGAAAAAGATGATTTGATGTGAATACTCCGGTGCTCCTGCACCGGGGGGAAAGGAAAATCATGCGGAAAGTAAAAAGTTATTCGAGCGTCTGGAAGTTTGAGCGGGTGTTGAGCTCGATCGGTGATATACCGCTTCTTGTTCCGGCAACGTTTGTGCAGATTGCGTGGGGCGTGGGAACTTTTTTTGTGATAATGTTGTTCTTAGGAAAACTCCCACCGCTTTGCTATATTGATAATCTGCTTTTTAAGTATGGGGTGCTGCCGGTCGGTGTTGCATGGTTTATGTCTAAGAAGGCATTTGATGGAAAGAAGCCGTACAGTTATTTAAGAAGTGTTGCGTTGTACTTGGTGCGTCCGAAGGTTACTTACGCAGGACGTCGGGTGAAGTATAGAAAAGAAAAACTTCAAGATGAAGTGACGATAGTGAGGTGTTATAAGTATGTTCCATATTAAGTATATCGAAAATAATTTGGTGCTTAACAATGAAAAAGAATGTTTTGCGTACTATGAAATGTTGCCGTATAATTATTCTTTTTTGTCTGTTGAGCAGAAAAATCAGATTCATGACGAGTTCCGGCAGCTTGTTGCGGCGAATAAAACTGGGCGGTTGCATTTTTTAATGATTGCTGCAGAATCAAGTATTACGGAGAGACAGGAACGCTCAAAGCGATGTGTGAGGAGCAGACATAAGAAAGCGGCGGAATACTTTATTGATAAACAGACGGAGGTGCTTGTGAAAGACACATTACAGTCTGCAGGGGAAGATGGAATAAATGTGCAGCAAAAAAGCGGTAGTCAGATTGATTATCGCTTTTTTCTTGGAATAAAGCTTGTGTCTGTGAATGAAGAGATGTCGATGAAACGTATTCATCAGTATGTAAAGAGTGTGCTGTCAGATTTTGTGAAGGAAGTAAACCATCAGCTTGCGGGAGATTTTTATAGTGTTGACAATGCAGAAATGGCACGTTTTGTGCGTATGGAAAAGCATTTGTTTAAGCGATTGAACAGGCGCTTCCGGTTTAAGCCGATGACAGAAAAAGATTTTGGGTATTTAATTGAACATTTATATGGTCAGGTGGCGGTGCCGTATTATCAGTATCATTATAAGCTGCCTAAAGAAAAGCTGCAGACAGAAACGCTTGTTAAGAAATATGATCTGTTGAAATTGTCCCGGTGTTTGTGTGAGGAGCATCAACGGTATGTGAAGTTGTCAAGGCAGGAAGGAACCGTGTACGCGGCATATTTGACGATAGATACAATTATTTCGGAAGTGGCTTTCCCATCATCCGAGATGCTGTATTATTCGCAGGAGGCTTTGAATTATCCGGTTGATGTCAGTATCAATGTTGAGGTGTCGCCGAATAAGAGTGCGTTGACTACCGTGCGGAATAAGAAAAAAGAGATGCAGGATCTGGACAATCATGCATCTCGGAATAATCAGGATACAGATAATACAGTTCTTGATGGACTCCAGGCAGCTGTGGAACTGGAGGATGAATTGATTGCGACAAAGGATGCAATGTATAAGGTGTCATATGTGCTCCGGGTATCTGCTGATAGTTTGGAGGTGTTGGAGGAACGTGTGGATGAACTGATAGAACTGTATGGAGACAGTGATATTAAGCTTGTACGACCATTTGGGGATATGCTGGGGTTATCCGGAGAATTTGTACCGACAAGTAAGCGTTATATTAACGATTATGTACAGTATGTTACTGCAGATTTTTTTGCAGGCTTTGGATTTGGAGCGGCGCAAATTATCGGGGAAGAGTATGGACAGTATATCGGCATCAATACGACAACTGGGCGCCATGTTTATATTCGTCCGGAGCTTGCAGCGCAGGGAGTAAAAGGATCAGTAACAAATGCATTGTCAAAGGCGTTTCTTGGAAGCCTTGGCGGGGGTAAGTCGTTGGCGGTGAATTTGCTTGCCACACTTGCAACGGTGTATGGGGCGAAAACGTTGATTATTGATCCTAAATCAGAGCGTGGACGCTGGAATACAGAGTTGAACCCGCTGGGATTGAATATAAGCATTGTGGAGTTGTCGAGTGCGGAGGAAAACCGGGGTATGCTTGATCCATTTGTGATTATGCGCCGAGCTAAAGATGCGGAAAGCCTTGCTATGGATGTGCTTACTTATTTAACAGGAGTAACAATCAATGATGGAGAACGTTTTCCAGAGCTTCGGGAGGCTGTGCGCCGGGTGGGAAAAAGTGAGAGGAGAGGAATGCTTTATGTTATCGAGGAATTGCATGCGGCAGGAAATCCGGTTGCAGAAAATCTTGCGCGTCACATTGAGGGGTTTTCTGATTATGACTTTGCATCGTTATTCTTTTCGGATGGCAGTGTGAAGAAGACGATAGGATTTGAAGGGGATATGAATATTATTCAGGTGCAGGATCTGGTGCTTCCAGATAAGGAAAAGTCACCGGACGAGTATTCAAGCGTCGAGCGTCTGTCTGTGGCTGCTATGATTGTTATATCATCGTTTGCTTTGGATTTTATATATTCCGATCGGAGTGTTTTTAAGGAAGTTGTGATTGATGAGGCGTGGTCATTGCTGGGCGTTGCGCAAGGGAAAACGCTTGTCGGCAAACTGGTGCGTGCGGGGCGTTCGATGAATGCAGCGGTTGATATTGTAACGCAGAATACGGATGATGTTGGCGATGAAAAAATGAAGAATAATATTGGTCTAAAGTTTGCGTTCCGTTCAACAGATATTGTCGAGGTTAAGAAGATACTTACGTTTTTTGGACTTGATCCGGAGGATGAAGGAAACCAGAAACAGATTAAGGGACTGGAGAATGGAGAGTGTCTGTTTCAGGATCTTTATGGACGGACAGCTATAATTTATGTTGACGTGGTATTTGGCTGGTTGTTCCGTGCATTTGATACTCGTCCACCGCTGGTACTGGTTGGAGGAGGTGCTGCCAGATGAACTTTTGGAGACTGTTTAAGTTGCGAAAGAAAAGTGTTTGGAAAGGTGGGAAAAAGGCGTTTGTTGGAATATTGGCAATAGGACTGCCGGTATTGCTTTTTATGCTTGTACCGCTTACTGCAAAGGCTAGTGGTCTGGTAGAGTTTACGCAGAATACGCAGTATTTGTATTCCACGTATGATCTGGGGAATTATGATCTGGATTTTTATGTGGATTCTTCTTGGAGCTGGCTGCCGTGGAATTGGATGGATGCGATTGGTCGGCAGGTGATGTATGGAATCTATTGTTTGACCAATATGATGTGGATGCTAAGCCGGCTGCTTAGTTCGGCAACTGGATCAGTTGTGTCGGAAGCATATACGTTTGATCTGATAAATGAGGCGGCAGACAGTATTGGAACGAATATGCAGCATTTGGCGGGAGTAAGTACATCGGGAATATCCAGTGATGGATTTTATTTTGGTTTTTTGCCATGGGTGCTATTGATCCTTGGAATATATGTGGTGTATAAAGGGATGTTTAAGCGTGAGATGTCGGTTGCTCTTGGAGCTGTATTGAAGACTGTATTGATTTTTCTTTTTACTGGTGCGTTGATTGCTTATGCTCCGGAGTGTATTCGCAATGTGAATGATTTTTCGGCAGATATTTCACATGCAGCACTGGATCTTGGAACGGGTGTTGTTATGCCTGGAAGTAATCAGGGAGAAGGGGATAGTGTAGATTTAATTCGGGATAATCTCTTTTCCATTCAAGTATATCAGCCGTGGCTTTTGATGCAATGGGGGACTACGGATGTTGATGCGATTGGCAGTGACAGAGTGAGCGCATTGCTTAGTGCATCGCCCGATGGGAATTATGGTACGGATCGAGACACGATTGTGAAGGGTGAGGTTGAAACCTATGGAAATATGAGGATGTCGGTGCTGAAAGTTACAGCACGTTTTGGTGAGGTATTGTTCATCTTCCTGATCAATCTTGTTATCAGCATTTTTGTTATATTCTTGTGTGGGCTGATGGTTTTTACACAGATTTTGTTCGTCATTTATACTCTGTTTCTGGTAATTAGTTTTGTGCTGGCTATGTTTCCGGCGTGTGAAGGTATGTTGAAACGGTCACTTGTGAAAGTGTTTAATATCATAATGCTTCGGGCAGGATATACGTTGTTGATTACGGTAGCGTTTACAGTGTCTACGATGATTTATTCGATATCGCAGGGACATTCGTTTGCTGTCATTGGATTTTTGCAGATAGTTACATTTGTTGGTGTGTTTTTTGCGAAGAATGAGATATTGGGAATGATCTCATTGTCGGAGGATACGGGTACTCGGCGTGCCGGATCTCTTTTGGGTGGAGCATTGATTTATCGTGGATTACGCCGATCGCAGCGACAAAGGGCATTGCCAGTGCGATCTGGTGAGGTGGCAGCTCGCATTACTAAAGTGCCGCGTAAATGGGTTAATAAAAAGTTGGGTCAAGCGAAAGAGTATCAGCATGAGGCTGTAGATGAAGCTAAGATGCAGTTAAAATTTGCAAAGCGTAAGGCAGAAGGGGCGGTGGATTATCAGCTTCATGGATTGAAGGGTACTGATAAAGAGACGGTTGCTAAGAATCAGAAAGCTGCAGAAATGGAGAAGAGACGTAGGGAACGAGATTACACGCTTGCAGATCGTATGCCGGAGGCAAAGGCATCAGATTTTCACACTGGGAGAGAAAAAGGTGTTTCGTCAGCGCGTGTTTATGATAAATATTTAGAGCGGTTTAAACCGCAAAAACAGTATAAACTTTCCAGAAATACGCCGCAGATTCAAAATATGGAGTTTACGAGTGCTTCGTGGAAGGAAGCGCAGGGTATGCATGTGCGACCGTCCTTGTGGAAGCAGCCGCCAGAGAAAGAAAAGGTTGAGAAGAAATACCGTCGTCGCCGTTATGATAATAAGTCAGCGGACGGTATCTCGTGGGATGCGCCGGGGGTAGATTTAAGAGACGATCAGAAAGGTGGATTGCGTGGAACAGAAAAACGTGTAAAAGAACATATGCCGAGACGGGCTTCAGATCGGAGCGTAGGAGGAAATGTAGAACAGGTGCATCCAGATCGGAGCGTAGGAGAAAATGTAGAGCAGGTGCGTTTAGATCGGAGCGTAGGAGAAAATGTAGAGCAGGTGCGTTTAGATCGGAGCGTAGGAGGAAATGTAGAGCGGGTACATCCAGATCGGAGCGTAGGAGGAAATGTAGAGCAGGTACATCCAGATCGGAGTGTAGGAGGTGAAGGTGAATATGTAAAGAGAAGTGAAAAAAGGAAAGAGCAGATTGTAGCGTCGGTTAAGGCAGAACCAGTGAGGAGAGAAACAAGAAACTATAAAACGTCTGTTGAACAGAAGAAAGCAGAGAACGCAGAGAAAAAGAGAAAGCGGTGATGTAATTGGAAAAGATGCAGACAGTAAGAAGGTTTAAGATAATTCTTTTTATATTGCCAGCGTTGCTGCCGCTTTTGGTGGCGTTGTTTTCCGCGACTTTTCTTGTTATTACAGTAAAGCAAAAAAATAATGTGCGGTATGAAAGCGGTATGGAAGTAAATGAGAATGTGCAGGGATATGCTGCTTTAATTGCGCAGAAAGCGGGAGAACATGGAATTGGAGATTATGCGCGTTATTTAATGGCTATCATGATGGTGGAGTCAGGCGGTACAGGGAATGATCCTATGCAATCTCTTGCAGGAGTGCCGGAGGAGGAAAAAACTGCAGATTTGTCGATTGAATATGCTGTGGTTATATTTGCTGGATTACTGGAGAGGGGTAGAAATGCGGGAGTTGATATGGATACAGTAATTCAGGCATATAATTTTGGCGCTGGATACATAGATTTTGTGGCGGCAAATGGGAAAGAGCATAGCTATTCACTGGCGAGTGATTTTGCAGCGCGTTCGAGTCATGGGGCAAAAGTTACTTATAATAATGCGATTGCAGTTCGGACGAATGGTGGATGGAGGTATGCATATGGAAATATGTTTTACGTGTATCTTGTACATCAATATCTTGCAGGTGATCCTTTGGACGTTGGAACAACGAATGTTATTATTCAGGAGGCGTTAAAGTATAGAGGGTGGTCGTATGTATGGGGAGGATCATCTCCATCAACGTCTTTTGATTGTTCCGGACTTACGTCATGGTGTTATGGTGTGGCAGGGCTGTCATTGCCGCGTACAGCGCAGCAACAGTATGATACCATGCAGCACATTACGCTTGATGAGGCGGTTCCCGGTGATCTGGTATTTTTTACAAATACGACAAACAGCGGAAATTATATAACGCATGTTGGAATCTATCTTGGTGATAACAAAATGTTTCATGCTGGAGATCCGATAGGATATGCAGATCTTACCGGGCGGTATTGGAGACAGCATTTTGTGTGTTGTGGTCGTTATAATTAAAATGGAGGAAAAAGATGAAAGATAAAAAGAAAGCAGCGTCTGATACAGTTGAAAAGCATTTTGCTGGACAGTTTGTGGAGAGAGCGAGACAAGCATTGAAAAAAATTGTTGTTGATAGGAAACAGAAGAAAATTGATAGTGGGGAAGCGGAACTTCCGGTGTTCCGTGTTGGTACTAATAAAAAGGGAGTTGTTGCGTTATGGGTTGTGATGATCGCAAGTTTATCTTTTGGCATTTATAAGAACTTTACTGCGATTGATAAGGAAACTGTACATGAAAGGGTAGTTGTAGAGCCGGAAGTGTCTGATACGAATGATCTGGAAAGCTTTGTGGAACGGTTTGCGTACATTTATCATGCATGGGATACGAGTCAGGAATCAAAGAATGATAGGCAGGTAGTGTTAAGAACGTATATGACGGATACTTTGGCAGGGTTAAATGCGTCTGTAGTCACCTCTGATTGTCCTACTACTTCGTCTGTGGTAGGTGTACGGATATCGGATGTGCAGGATCTTGGGGATGGTTATTATCAGGTAAGATATATGGTTCGTCAGAATATATTTGCAAGTGGAAGCAGTGATGTTGCGTCTGTGAGTAGAAATGATCTCCCAATGGTTGCGACATCGCAACAGGATGAGATATCTGTAGATGATTTTGAGGGGACACAGACTGGAGAGACAGCAGAAGATCTTGCTACGGAAACGCCGGAAGAGGCAACAGAAGCGGATAGTGCGGTGACAACGGTAAATGTGTCTTATGGAGATGCAGTGACAATAAAGACATCAACAGAAACGGAAGCGGATGGTACGGTGACGACGGTGACGCTGCGCGAAAGTTATTATCGTGTGGATGTGTACCGGGATAATGCAGGAGGGATGATTGTTGTGACCAGCCCGACATCTTGTGGTGTACCTGGGAAAGCTGATTACAGTGAGAAAGAATATCAGACGGATGGAACGGTTGATGTAGCAACAATGACAGAGATTGAAGATTTTCTTGGTACATTTTTTGGTATGTATCCATCAGCAACAGAGAAAGAGCTGGCATATTATGCGGTGCCTGGAACGATGGATGTGATCGGTGCGGACTATGTTTATGATGGGTTGTATAATGCAGCCTATTATAAGGAAAATGATCAAATTAAGGCACATGTATTTGTGAAGTATCTGGATCAGGTAGCAAAAGTAACAGAATATGCTGAATATACGCTCACGTTAGAAAAGGGCGATAATTGGCGGATTGTAGATGCGAAGTAGTAGAAAAGAAAAGACTTTCCTTGTTGGAAGGTCTTTTTTTGTGTGTGTTGAACAAAAATGTGAAATTGTAGTTATTAAGTTATATAGGGGAATAGTGTAGAACATATTGTTAGAGGGAGCATGAGATTTGCAGAAATCATAGAAAGTGTGGGTATGTGGGGAACCTGTTTTATATGAAAGTGTGGAGAAGCTTGTGGGAAAAGTGGTTGGTAAATTGTGGAAAAGGTGTTTTTGCTTTTCCATGATTTATCAATACTTTGTCCATAGCTTATCCATGCTGGAATGCAGGTTATCCATATATCCATGCTTTAATGATAATTTGTAAAATGTTGGAGGTGTATTTCGAGGAATACTTCGTGGAATACTTTACCGAAAAAAAGTTACTTTTTACGAAAAAAGAGTGTTGTTTTGGAAAAAGAACGACATAGAAAAAGCCAGTAAAATCAACAATTCTTTGAATTTACTGGCTTTTTGGGGTAAGCAGACAACGGGAATCGAACCCGCCTCCTCAGCTTGGGAAGCTGATGTTCTACCAATGAACTATGCCTGCTTAAATGAACATATTGATTATAGCACGTTTGTGAAAAAAATCAAGGTTTTTCACTTGAATAAAACATATGTTTGTGCCATAATAATAAACAGGTATACGCCAGCATACAGGCTGGCGCTTTTTTTCAGTTAAGGAGGAATTTCATGGCAAAGGCACAATATAATGCGGACAGTATCACAGTCCTGGAAGGACTGGAAGCTGTCAGAAAAAGGCCGGGTATGTATATTGGAGGAGTTGGGTCTAAGGGGCTGAACCACCTGATCTATGAGATCGTGGACAATGCAGTGGACGAGCATCTGGCTGGCTTCTGTAACCAGATCTGGGTTACACTGGAAGCGGATGGTTCCTGTTCCGTGAAAGACGCGGGACGAGGAATTCCGGTGGAG
>ENA-UPWP01000129-UPWP01000129.1-human-gut-metagenome-genome-assembly--contig:-NODE-129-length-91668-cov-13.680995_pt1 | contig 91668 bp, 62 predicted proteins | sample MGYA00250052_ERZ773380 | MGnify/ENA primary metagenome ERZ773380 (study PRJEB29103, sample SAMN06112063) | human gut metagenome | biome: human gut; feature: ankylosing spondylitis patient; material... | reverse complement strand
GTTGCATGGCTCCATCGCGAACAAAGTCGGCGAAATTTTTCCTGCCCAGTCGAGAAGGTCTGCGTAAGTCATTCGATCGACCAAAGACGGAGTGTTGTCATCCACTGGTATGGCAGCAACAGAGACATCACTTTTAGCCAGATCAAGTCCGACAACTCGGAATTCGGTGTCGGTAGGAAGGGATTTGAGAGTATTCTTTCTCGTCATGACATGGGCCCTCCGATTTTTTGTTTCATAGCCCATTGTCACACTCCGAGTGCTTCAACGGGTATTAAGGGTGGTCCATGTCATTAAGCCGCGGGTTTCCTCGCGGATTTATATGAAGGCAGACAAAGACTCGCCTTCGTAGGATGCAGCCAATTGCAGCAGGCCCTTGTCCTCCGCTCTAAGTCGAAATTGAACTCGTTTCACTGCAGAGACGGTGCTGCCCATTATTATCTCCCCGAACTTTCACTCTCTGTGTTCTGCCTGCTATACGCCTTGCTTGTCGGATTCCCGCGCAATTAATCCGTCCGGGCCTTCGTTTGTAAAGAGTTCCAACGCAATCGCCTCCACGCGTTTGTCAAACGGAAAACAATCGTCCCAGTCGCGCATGACGCCGAGCTCGCCGCGCAGCATTTCTCGGATTTCGTCGTCCGTCAGATGTTGGGCTGAATTCCGGCTCAACAGATTGCTGCGGATGATGAACGACTTATCTGTCTTGAGCTTGTCCACGACGGCTTTGGGCAAATCTCGACGTTCCGAGAGTTCGCGGCGAACATCAAACGACGTGCTTTGCGCAAGCCGCGTGAGCAATTCCTCCTGAACACCTTGCTCGTTCCAATACGCCAGAGACGAGTGAACCGATACCGGAAGCCAGAAAATCGGCTCGTTGGGATCAATTTCGGGTGCATTGGTTCCGCTGTCGACTTTGACAAAACCGATGGCGAATACGTACTCGCCGATGCGTCCGTACGGGTTCGTGCAGGAAAGATTCACTCGGCGACGCAGATGGGCCGTCTTCGGTGCAACGAAGTCGTTTTCTTCGATTCTTATCCGCAGCTCCTCGAGCGTCTCCCTCAGATCTCCATCGGGATCGTTGGTAAACGCTTCGACAAAAGTCTTGAGCTTGTCGATGACTCTGGCCTCAATCATGTCTTCCGAGAAACCGCTGAAGTGCACAAGGTTTTGGAACACCTGAGACTTGATCGCCTCATCGCGCTTGACGAAGGCGATGAGCTCTTCAACATTGAGCTTGAAAAGGTTCTCAGGATTCTTTGCAAGCACGTTGCAGACATCGAACCCGTGATCTTTGGCAAGCAGTCGCACGGCTTCTTCGGAAAGCCCGTGACCGGCAGCGGCAATCTCGCGCATCCAGACGTCGTGGTGTTGGGCAAGGCGATTGAAAAATACGGATTTGTCTTTGACGACGATTGAGGCCACGTTCTTGTTTTGCACTCGCGACATCAGACTGCCGGCCTTTTCCGTTTTGAGCGGGCAGATGAAGAAGTCCTCGAGCGTATCGAGCGAAAGTTTCCCCTCTTTTCTGCGGCCGCCGAACAGTGCAAGCAAAGACACCGACTCGAGCTTGTCGGCAAGTTCGTAGAAATTGTGATGTCTGACTTTGCGAAGCTCAAATTCCCGCGGGAAAAATCCCATTTCTTGACTCCTTGCTGCCGATCGTTTGGCAGCTAACGTTTGTTTATGTGGTTACCGTCAGGACGTTGTGGCGAAAGAGTTGGACTGCTGATAGCCCTTGAAAATCGCCAAGGATCGTTTGCCCAGGCGTTCGGCTTCCTCCAGTCCCCAAGTCATAAAGTCGGCCGCCGCCTGTCTGTCAGACGGCACGACCGGCGTTTCGGCAATGCGGGCAAGACACACTAAGAGATCTCGCATTCGCCCGGCGTAGAACTCTTCGAGCGGATAAAGACTCGTCGGCTTGAAATTTCGTTGTTCGCGAGCAGTTTCAAGCCAGTCGGCAACCAGCTCCGCCAATTTCGGATAACGATCTGCCATAGCAAGCAATTTCTGTTCATTGTTGGCAATCAGCCAGCCGCGCTGGCCACCTCTCAACGTGATGTGAAACGCACCGCGATAGGTGCCGTTTTCTTCGTCGCAAAAGACGTAGCTTCGCCATATGTCCTTTCTGAAGCCCCCGGTACGAACAGGCGTGGAAAAGACGTCGAAGCCTGAGGGCGAACATTGTTTTCGGCAGTATTCGTGCATGATCGAAAGTGCCTTGTTGACCATGAAGTCAGTACACGACGCAAAGTCGCGAATCGACTGTGCAACCGGTTCGGGATCAGACGTTTCTCGGCACTTGAGCAAATCCTGAATGCCTTCGGAGCAATGACAGACGGCGTTGAGCAACGAAAACGGATTGCCGCACTTGTCCGCTTTGAAGGTTTTGACGCATCCCCAATAATCGTCGCGGTCTTCGTCCTCGTCACTATCCCACAGGCAGGCGGCTCGGTTTAAGTCGCAATAGTCAAGAGCTGCGTAGAGCTCAAGCGCCCGCTTTTGCTTGTCATACGGGAAACGAACCAGCACGTCGTGCTCTTGGTCTCCTTTCCTGCAATAGAGAACCAGATAGAAATCGGTACGCGGTTTCCCATCCGCAGTGATAACCGGATATTCCGCTTCAACACGATCGAGCGTAACCGTGATGCCGTGCAGGTCGAATTGGCGCTCACGGAAGTCTTCAGCTTTGAGGTTTAACCCTTCGATGAGATGCTTCACGGGATCGCTGTTGCAATTGAATGCATTCACTGTGTCGTCAATGTCGGTGCACGAATTCATTTGTCTTTTCCGGCTAGGCCGGCTCCTCTCTTCTCATAACCGTACGCTCGCATAAGCTGACGGTGTTCAAACATTTCGTTGACGGAGATCGTAAGAGTGGATGCGACAGACTGCGTCGCATTGCAACGAAAGCAGCGATCAGAGAAAACAATTGCACATCAATAGATCAACGAACGCTCCATGCGTCAATCGTTGACGCACAGAGACCTATTCTGCACTTGTCGAATTTCACGAAATACATGATGAGAAAGTGCAGTATGTCTGATCGCGCCACCTCTTTGAACCTGAACAATTCCAACATCGGGCACTCCGTTATCAACCTTTGGATGCTGCGATTGCTGTGCAATGGCGACTTGTGGGCAAAAGTAGCCCGCAACGACATGTACTCCCACGACGCCTTGCCGAAGTTCTTCTGGGGACTCAAACTTCGTCGTCACCTGCATCTGGGAGCATTGATCCTCAACAATGAGAAGTTCTTGGGAACCGGCGCCGTCAAAGACATCAAAGCGGTTACAGACGTCGAGATGGAACTCGATGAGGATGCTGTCATTGCTCCCGAAAAACGCTTCCGATATTTGATCGAAGAAGTCTGGCCTCAATACAACTTTATCGACGGATTGATGCCTTTCCTGACGGTGCAGCCCCGTCATCCGGAGACCATCGGCGCATACTGCCGCCCTTTTCTCGGCCATCCGTTTACCGCCAAGTTGTTGGAAAACGGCATGCCGCGTGCCCTGAGCCGTGAACTGCGGTATTTGGAATCGGCCTGCTCCGACGCGCTCTCCGCTTTGCCTGAAGCCTTTGCCGCCAACCTTCGTCTGCTTCAGGAAAACTTCAAGCTCTCGGATCTGGAAACCCGCATTCTCGCCTTCGTCTACTGTGCGCGTGACGTGAAGCTCGTCAACCGACTTCTGTGCGATCTGTTCGACTACGGAGAGCAAGGCATGACACTCGTCATCGATACGCTCTCTCTGGCTCTGAACGCTGATCGCGAAGACGTCAAGAAAGCCCTTGCCGCCGAAGGGAAGCTTGTTTCCATCGGTCTTCTGGATTACGGAGAATCAGGCGACGAATTTTGCGAGCAGATTGTTCCGGGTGCCGTACTGTCTCCTTCAACCTTGAGCGTGAAACTGTCCTTGTCCAAATTGCTGCAGGAATCGTTTTTGCCGGCACCCGAACCGACCTTGAGCGTCGAACACTTTCCGCATCTGCCGATCGTGAGCCGCGTTCTTCTCCCCTACCTCAAGTCTGCCGTAGCCGGCGAGCGCAAAGGCGTCAACATCCTCTTTTACGGACCTCCCGGAAGCGGCAAAACGGAACTTACGCGTGTCATTGCCAAGGAACTGGGACTGACCGGTTACGAGGTGCAGTTCGCCGAAAAGGAAACGCGAAAGAAGGAGGAGCGAACCTCGCGACTGAAGTTTTGGAAGGCTGCGGGCAACGTCCTTTCGCAAACCAATACCAATCTTCTGGTGATCGACGAAGCCGAAGACGTCTTCAACGACCTGGGATCGTTCTTTTTCAGCGGACGCACCAACAAGGGAGAAATCAACCGTCTTCTGGAAGAAAATCCGGTCGTCACGCTTTGGACCGCCAATTCGATTCGCAACATCGATCCTGCCATGCTGCGTCGCTTCAATATGGTGATTGAAGTGAAGTCGCCGGGGCTTGCCTATCGACGCGAGATGATCGACAGGGCGTTTGATCACCGACTCTCGAAGGGCACGACGGAGAGGCTTGCCTTGACGGAAAACTTGTCGAGCGCCGTGATTCGATCGATTTCGGACATCGTTCGTGAAACCGGCAAAACGTCGGAGTCTCCTTCTGAGGACGAGATCATCGAGATGGCAGACCAGATGCTCAAGGCGCAGCACATGGGACGCGTCGTTGACAACAACACGCTGCTGCCGGAGCTCTACGAGCCTCAGTTTGTCAATTCTGAGCTGGATCTCGAAAATCTGCTCGAAGGGTTGCGTGCTGCTCGCTGCGGGCGTCTTTGCATCTACGGGCCTCCGGGCACGGGTAAGTCGGCTTATGCGGCGTACGTTGCTCGGGAACTCGGCATTCCGCTGATGCGCAAAACCGGTGCGGAACTCACGAGCTGCTACGTAGGCATGACGGAAAAGCTCATTGCGGATGCCTTTGAGACGGCGCAGCGCGACGGCGCTTTGCTTTTGCTCGATGAGGTGGATTCGTTCCTTCGTGATCGCCAGGCGACTCGGTACAGCTGGGAAGTGACGGCCGTCAACGAAATGCTTGCTCAGATGGAGCGCTACGGCGGTTACTTCATTGCGACCACCAACCTCAAGGACGACCTGGATCCGGCTTGCCTGCGGCGTTTTGATCTGAAGACGAAGTTTGACTTCCTGCGCCCCGAACAGGCCGTGGCGATGGCCAAGGCTTATGCGGGCAAGCTTGGTTTGACTGATGGCGTCGAAGCGCTTGACCGTGTGGCCGACTTTGGGAACCTGACGCCCGGAGACTTTGCGGCCGTGGGCCGTCAAGCGGCGTTCAGGAAACTTTCCGGGGTCGAGGATTTTGTCGAGCGTTTGGCTGTCGAGTCGAACTTGAAAGCTGCAGGGATGGGAAATCCGAAACGGTGGATTTTGTAGTGAGTGATGTTGGTTGATGCAAGTTAATCAAAGAATGCTTGAGTTTCTTGCATCAACTAACACGCATAACTGAGCAATCGCCCGGTTTATTGACAAGTGTGAGCTTTTCCTTGCAGAGCCTGATCTGGACGAATCACTATGGAACAAACAGGTCTCTGTTACGCATCAAAGACTTGCCACGAGCTCGCGACGGCTCGACTCCATTCTCCTCTCACCAACTCGGCAAGGCCGTCATGATGTCTCGGGAAGTAGAATGCTCGCACCTTGTTTCGGAAACGCCATGTCGCTTGCCTACGTTCCACTTCATTCACTACGACGCACTTTCGTTGCCGCTACCTGTGCGCTCTTCGGATCTTTCGTCTCCCCGGCCTCATTCGCCTGGGACCTGACGATCCTGCACGTTAACGATGTGCATTCGGCGGCGGCCGGCGTCAATGACCGCGGCCCCGTCTACGACGACACCAACGCAGTGGGCGGACTTGCACGCGTTACGGCGCTCGTAGCCGACGAGAAAGCAAAAGCGAAGGTCCAAGGCAAAGCCGTGCTGGCGCTCGATGCCGGCGACTTTTGGCAGGGGACTCACTTTTTCAGAACGGGCGGCATGCCTTGGGCTCGGGAAGCCATGCGGCGAATGCCCTGGGACGCGGTCACACTCGGCAACCACGAATTCGACCTAGGATGCGAAACACTTGCCCGGTATGTGAAGGCCCTTCCCTTCCCGGTTCTCGCCGCGAATCTTGAAAAGAATCCCGCCTGCCCGCTCTCAACCGCGCCGCTTCCTGCAACCATCGTAAAGGACTTTAATGGAGTCAAGGTCGGCATCATCGGTCTGGCCAATGATGAAGGCAAAGACATTTCCGAAGCTTGCCCCGAAACGACTTTTGCCGACCGTGCGACGGCGCTTCGACGTGCCGCGGCGGAACTTGAAAAATCTGGCGTGACGCACATCATCGCAGTGACGCATGTGGGCTACGAGTCCGATCAGGCGCTTGCCCGCGCCGTGCCTGCTATCGACGTGATCGTCGGAGGCCACACCCACTGCGTTCTCGGAAATCACCCGCATTCGGAAGGCCCCTACCCGACCGTAATTCCGCATGACGACGGTTCACAGACGCTCGTGGTGCAAGCGGGTCGTTCAACGCGCTATCTCGGACGACTCACGGTTTCTTTTGACGATGCGGGCCGCATCGTGCAGTTTAAGGGCGACCTCGAAGAACTCGTACCAAGCCTTCGTCGCGACGAAGCGATGCACGAATTCGTTGTTCGGTCGCTTGAAGCCATTCGAGCCGATCGGGAGCGTTTCGTGGGCGTCAACACATCGGCGCTTCCCGACGGGCTCGATCCCTGTCGAGAAGGCGACTGCCTCTCGGGAATGGCAACCGCCGATGCATTTCTCGCCTGGGGCCGATCACGAGGTGCGGTAGCGGCAATTTTGAACGGCGGTGCCATTCGGGCCGCCATGCCCATCGGTCCGGTCACCTACGCCGATCTTCTCGACATTCACCCGTTCGGTAACCGTATTCAATTGGCCGAGGTCTCGGGCGCGGTGCTTCGGGAGGCACTCGAACACGGCATCTCGGAGCCCGACGTGATCGGCCCGAGAGTCCTGCAGACCGCGGGGCTTCGTTATCGACTGAATCCTGTTGCCCCCGTGGGACAACGCATCGTGTCCGCTGAGATACGCACGAAAGAAGGAACCTGGGAGTCGATTCTGCCCGAGAACCTCTATCGCATCGTCACGATCTCCTACCTTCTCGGCGGGGGCGACCATTTTTCGATGCTCGGGCAACACGCCAAGATTCTGGAAACCGGCCCACTGGAAGTCGACGTTCTTGAAGCCTATCTCCATGGCCAAAAGGACCGGGACGATCATCTGCCCACGCCTGTACCAGGGCGGATCATCGGGATACCAGTCCGTTGAGGTTGGGCAGAATCAAGTGTTTCAGGTACTTTTCGCGTCGGAAGGTCACTGTACTGACCGAGAATCTTCTTTGTTCGCGGCAGACTTCTTGTAGCTCGATTGTCATTTACCTGACTTAGCAACATTGCTCTTCTTGCAACGGATCAAGCTGTTGAGCCAATGAATACATGGTCCTCAGAAGTGGAAGTTCCTCTTATTTTTGAAGCCAATTCAAAACAGGTACAGCAATCAAGGTACACACCATCGCAAAGATGGCAACCAAACAACCGGCTCCGTCCGGATCGGAAGTGTCGCTTATTAGCTTGGTCATCAGGAAGAAACTCAAACTGCCGATCACTGTCAAAACTGCAATCCCTGCCAACCCCATAAAAACATAATCAGAACAAAAGTGACCAGTGTCGACATACAGCCTCCTCTGCGCATTCAGAAGGCTGTTATAAGCCTTGATGCGTCCGACACTGTCGCACTCAGATTCAGGCAACAGCGATCGGCATTTGCCGACTCGATCTTCGAACTGTTTTCCGGTTTGACTATCTGCGCCCCTAGTAAGCTGGTTTTCACTGAAGAGTTTGACCGGCTTAAGCACGTGGCTGACTTTGGAAATCTGACGCTCGGTTACTTTGCGGCCATAGGTCGTCAAGCGGCGTTCAAAAAGCTTGCAGGGGCTGAGGATTTTGTGGCGAAACTTGTAACCGAGTCGAATCTGAGGGCTGCCGGGATGGGCAATCCGAAGCGGTGGATTTTGTGATAGGTAGTGTGGATTGATGCAAGTTGTTCAAAGAATGCTTGAGTTTCTTGCATCAACTAACGCACATCGTCAGAGTGGACGCGATGTTTGTTGACCAATCGATAGGGCTCTTTCGTACAAAGAGAGATAAATTAGACTAGTCAAAGAAGCAAAGCCCTAATTCTGAATGCACAATAAGGGTTTATCAAATCAATCAACTACACGCGTATTTTTATGGCCCCCTTTCTTGCCATGAAAACCAGGCGACTATGCAATAAAGCGAGCTGAATCAACAGAGTTATCCTTTCGTCTTTACCCTTCTTTCAAATGTCGGTGCCCATGAAGATTGCATTGCTTGGAAAGAGCAATAAAAAAGATAGAATATCAACCAAACCAAAACTGACTCAAACAATTCAGGCCCGACCTACTCTTAGTCTTTCACGAGCCGAACAAAAGAAAACTGGAAATACCATGGTTAACCCGACGCCCTTTCCTGCCGGAACTATCGTGCAACTCATTGAAGTTCCGGAACAAATTGGAACGATTATTTCAGCAGAACCCAAGATAAGAGGTTCTAGAATCAAGCAGCAAGTTCGATGGAGTAACGGTCAAGTTGAGCCAGTCAATATCGCCACACTCGCTGTGGTTCAAGATACGCCAAAATCAGATGAAGATCTGCTCATCGAGAGACAATTCGGAAAATGTGTGAATTTCAAGGATTCTCTGATCCACCACCGTCTAAGCGGCTCCCTTGAGGACATGGTCTATAGCTTGAATTTGACAAACACGGAATTTTATTCCTATCAATTTAAGCCGCTTTTAACCTTCCTCGACTCTTTCAATAAAAGTCTTCTGATTGCCGATGAGGTCGGTCTTGGCAAGACCATCGAAGCTGGCCTTATCTGGACCGAACTGAGCATTCGCGAAAATACCCAGAGGCTTGTCGTCGTCTGTCCGGCTGCACTATGCGAAAAGTGGCAGAACGAATTGCTTTCTAAGTTTGACATTAAAGCCCAGATTGTTGATGCAAACGAACTGCATAAAGCAATCATTGAGATTACCACCGGCCAGATCCGATCGGGCTATTACATCATTAGCTATGAAGGCCTTCGTCCCCCAAAGGGCTGGAAAGATTGGACTCCTCAGGAAACAGACAGGAACGCCAGAGCAAGGCTTGCTGCTCATTTGAACTCCGCTGAGCCCCAAAGCGATACTTTTCAGATGTTGATCGTTGACGAAGCTCACCGCCTGCGAAACGAGCACAGTCAACAGCATAAGGCTGTTGCCGCACTCAGAGAATTTGCCGAGAACGTGCTTTTCCTGTCAGCAACGCCCATTCAGACCGGCAATGACAATTTATTTGCGCTGCTTAACATCCTTGACCCCAGCACATACCCCTATCCGGAGACGTTGGATGCCGTGATCCGCATGAACGAGCCGTTAATCGAGCTCGAGGGCCTCATTGCTCAAAGCACCATCTCTACGGAAGAGTTGAAAAATCGCCTTCAGATCATCAAAAACAAGAGACTGCAATACGGCTTCGACGTTTCTGAAATTGACCTATTGCTCACTGAACAAGTCAGTAACAACAAACTCAAGGACAAGGCATTCCGTGTCGATCTGATTAAGAGAATTAACAGATTGAATCCGTTGAACCGCATGATGACGAGAACTCTCAAAAGAGATGTTCAGGATCGTCGCGTTGTGCGAAAACCGAACACGCTTGCCATTGAACTTTCTGAAGGCGAACGTCAATACTATGATGAGGTCACAGCTTCCGTTAGGAGATTTTGTGAAAGCCGTGAACTTCCGGTTGGCTTCATCCTAACGTTCTCACAACAAATGATGTCGAGCTGTCTGCCGGCCTCTCTTCAGTACTGGGCTCGTCTCACGCGGTGTGACAACGACACATTTAAGGAACTCTCGGACGAATTTTTTGATGATAGCGACAATGGCGAGGACATTGAACTCGGTCCCATGCTTCGTGAGCTCAACCACGTCGCCAAAAAATACATCAATACCCTGGGGATGCTTCAGGAAGACACGAAATTCAATTGTCTGCTTGATACGATAAACAAACAGTTAACCGCTGAAGGCTCTAAAAAAGTCATTGTCTTTTCGTTCTACAAGACAACACTCCGATACCTGGAAGTCAAACTGCGACAACACGGAATTCGTGTTTCCCGAGTCGACGGTAGCATTCATCGATCCGACAGGTACAAGATTGTTGAAGATTTTTCCAATGACAAATTCGATGTCATGCTCTGCTCTGAAGCGATGGCAGAAGGCATTGACTTGCAATTTGTAGACTGTCTCGTCAACTACGATCTCCCCTGGAACCCAGCCAGAATCGAACAAAGAATTGGGCGCATTGATCGTATCGGTCAGAAGTCTCCTTCGATTAAGATCTTTAACTTTATCTACAAGTCTACGATTGAAGAGCAAATTCATCAGCGCTTATTGGAGCGTCTAGAGGTTTTCACGTCTGCTCTTGGTCTCGCTGAGGATGTGCTCGGGGCTCAAATTGACACTCTAACCAAAAATCTTTTTTCTAAGACACTCACAAAGGCTGAAGAAATAGCTGAAATTGAACGAGCTGCCATAGCTATTGAGAATTGCCGAAAACAGACCGAAGAAGCGAAAGGCAACTCCATCATCTTCGACCTTATGAACGGGCAAATTGATGACATTCAAAGAATGCAGCGTTACGTTACAGGTGAAGACCTTCTTGAGTACGTAAAAGGTTTTTGCCGACTCGATGAAGGTAATTCACAATTATATCTTGAGTCGAAAGACCTATATAAACTTGAATTATCGTCGAAAGCCAGAATTCAACTTGAGGCATATTTGACTGCAAATTCCAAAATCCTCGAACCAACAAATATATTGTCAAACCCGAAACTTAAACTAAGATTTGCAAATAAGAAGGGAAAAGAAGCTCTTGGAGTTGAAAGAGTTACACAAACTCATTCGATCATTAAATTTATTACCAACTGGATAGAAACACAACAAAAATCTGAAAACAAGAACAAAACGTGCGCTATCTCATTGCAGAAGTCACGAACCAGTTCTAAGGCATTGGATGAAATTCCCGACGGAACCTATTTCTTTAGGTGCCAACTTTGGAGCATCCTCTTTGACGGGTTCGGCAGAAGAAAAGCAAAAATCGGCTATGTCGCCATCAATTCAGAGACGGGCGACAAATTGACGGATGAAAAGGCTGAAGTTCTGGTATCCCATGCCGTTCGTTTCGGACAAGATTTGAAAAACTATCGCAACTTGCCCGATGATGAAATGACCCAAGATGCGGTTGAGGACACGGAGGATTTGCTTGCCGCGAAACGTTACGAATACGTTACCTCGGTCCGACAAACAGCAAAACAAGAAGCACTGACCACGAAAAACACGAACACTCAAAAGCGCGCCTATTTCGAAAAGGCTTTTGCAGAACAAATGCAAAAGTTTGATGATGAGGAAAAACGTGGAGTACCCGGTGTTCAAGGTCGTCGACAAGCTGAGAAACTCCGTTATGACAAAAAGTTTAAAGAGCTAAGCGATAACATCGCCCGTGCAGAGCAATCCATGACTATTCGTAAAGTCGAGACAACAACAATAGCCATTGGCTTTATTGAACTTTCAAAGGAAGACTGACGTGTCCTGGTTGAAAAAATTTCCGTCCTTGTTGCAATTGTTTGGCCTTCGAAAAAAGGCCGGCAAGGAGAATGTCACTCAGTCTTCCCCTGCTGCGGACTCACCCTCGCCCACAGCCAGTACTCCTCCCGTGCAAGAGAACGTCACTCGCAGCACCGATGTCGGCGCCGCCGGCAACAACGACGAATGTCAACAAAGCTCAGTAAAACTGGATTCCGATCAACCCACTCAGGTTAAAGAAACCAGCAAGACAACAAAGAAAAGGACGTTTAACCGTAAAACCCGCCGCCAAACTGCGACCGTTCCGGCAAGGAAGCTTGAGCGGCGAACGAGCGTTGACACCAACAAGACCATCGAACCAGAACCCGGCGAATACATTCAAGAAATCGTTGAAGATGCGAAATTTGTCTTTAGCTCATCCGGCTATAGCGACAAGTACACACTCGCAGCGAACGAGTACGAAGGCATCGACTCTCGATTCGATGACAATAGTCAGACCGAAATCAAGCTAGGCCTTGATGTCGGGACGTCCAGCGTTAAGTGCGTGATCAAACAAGGCCCCAACTTCACGGCCATCCCCTTTTTGCTTGGCAAGGGAATCAATGCCTATTTGCTTCCGACGGTTCTCTACAAAAAGGGAAACGGAATGTACACGCTCGATCCCGCTTACCCCGCTTTTCGCTCATCGTTAAAGCTAGACCTGCTCAACAACCCCGATGATGAAGAAGCTCGTCTTTGCATGTTGATCTTTCTCGCTCTGGTATTGAGGCAGGTTCGCGGATGGATTTTCGAGAATCTTTCCAAGTACGACGGGAAAACCATTGCATGGGAATGCGTCATCGGATACCCCTCTAACGATGAAGATGAACACATCGCGAGCGTCTGGAAGGAGCTCCTCTACAGAGCCTGGTTCTTGTCTGAACACGAAGTCCACATCACGACCCGCGTTGCCGATGAGTATTTCCAACGTGACCTCGACGAGCTTGACGAAGAAATCGCCTATGACTACTTCCAAAGCGTTCCCGAGGTCTGTGCTGCTGTTGCCGGCTTTTTACGCAATCAGCCAATTCGCGACGACTTCAAGGGCAATTACACGCTTGTGGACATTGGCTCGGGCACGGTCGATGCCTCGTGTTTTTCCTTCACGCGCTCGCCGACAGAATATCAGTACGTCCGATCCCTTTACAGTCTTGAGGTTCAGCCGCTCGGTACGACCAGTTGCCACCATCGTCGACTTGACTGGCTCAGAGCGTTGGTTATCGAGGCCAAAGAATCGGAAGAGTTTGAGTCCATTGCTGACGAATGGTTCGACAGGCTCAAACAAGATTTGAATACGGAAGAAGCCAAAACGCTCCTGTCGCCTCTGAAGGATTCATGCCGCGAGTATTACCAGGGAATCGAAATTACCGCCGTCAGCCCCTCCGTTGATCGCAAGTTTTCTAAAAAACTGACTGAGTTAATTGGGCGCGTCCGACACAAATGCATGACCGACCATTTCCTGACTTGCCAGGACGTCGCCAAAATGCCTGTCTTCTTTTGCGGAGGTGGCGCCCGGTCGAAGTTTTATCGGGACGCCTTCCTCTACAAACACAAGAATATTTCGTGGCTGCGTCCCGAAAGGATCATTGAGTCTGATGCCATCTCGGACCTTCAAGAAACGATGACGACTCCGATCCGTAGAGAAGATTACGATCGTCTTCTCGTGGCTTACGGGCTTTGTGCCGAGGAAGCGCCGAAGTCAATCGCGGCAATGCACCTCGAAAGCGAACAATCTACAGGCTTCCTGGATCGGTACATTTCGAAGGACGATATCTGAGCTGGAGTGGGGTGGGGCGCGAAATCCAGACTTGGTAACCCGGGAGCGTAGGATCTAAGCGCTCATTCGGCGCGACTTGAGTGAGCGGTCGTACTCAAGTGGAATTTGCATTCCAATGGCGGAATGCGGTCGAAGTTGATTATAAATATTGATCCAGTGTGTCACCTCCCTGGCAGCAGCCTCGTGACTGCTGAACATTCGCCGACCAATAAGTGTTTCTCGCTTCAATGAGCTCCACATGGCTTCTCCGGGAGCGTTGTCCCAACACTGTCCCACTTCACTGCACATTGAGTTCGATGAGCCGACTTTGAAACAGCTTTGAGCAATATTGAGTACCTCGATCCGAGTGCACAATCGTACCGTCCAAAGAGATGCGCTCGGCGTTGCGAGTGCGCACGGCCATGTTAAAGGCTCTCTCCGTTCCCGTCCGAGGCGATCTACTTGTTACCCTTCGACTTTTATAGCTACTGTCACCGAGTTCGCAGTTTCTGCACTCTCTACTTACAAGTTCAAATTCGGCCCTTCGGACGCTGAACGCCTACTACGGCCTCTGCTGACTTCATTGTCGACATCCCTCACCCTCTCGGTCTCAGTAGCCTTTTCAGGCATCGACAAGGATCTCCCCAGTTATCACACCTGCGCTTCACGTCCTACCTGCTGGATCTACGCCGATTCTTTCCGTATCGATATGGGTTAAAAGATCGTTGCCTGCTCTTCCAGAATCGTCGCCTCATATCCAGTTCCTGTTCGTCAGGCTGACGTTTCGCTATCGGCTTCCTTCATCAGTTCGTTGCCTCCCTGACTCTGCCGAGTCGCTAGTCCTTCCCTCGATCGGGCGGACAGTGGACTTTCACCACATAAACACACGTGCGCTGCTGGGCGCACAACGAAAAAGGCCAACGCTTGCTACATGTTAACCCTGCAAGCGTTGGCTTTTAGCTTACTTCATTGTTTCCTATCAACCTATAGGTTGAACAAACACTTCAAAATAATTTATTCTGTCGGAATATTAAAGCTTGTATATCTCAACTAATTTGTTTACAAGATCATCTGTTCTTCTTTCGATATCGTTTATTGTCCATGATTCTTTTTCGGCTAGCCATTTATTGATATCTAGTCCGTTCTTATATCCAACATAATGTCCATCTTTATTTGTTCTTTCTCGCTTGTCCGCAAAGGATAAATTACTCAAACTAGAGTTGTAGCCAGTAATAGTCAAATTTCCGAGCTTATGGACATATTGTTCTAGATATTGGTTGGCCAAATTGCGATCTCCATTAGCAATCATTTCCACCCAACAATCGGGAATGTTCCTCCCCTCTGGGAAGATGTGTTCGATACTCCATTTGTAGACTTTTTTGTTATTTTTGTATTCATTTTTCGCCCACAAATCTGTCCAGGTTTCCTTTGTCATTTCTCGTTGAGCCAGATCACATAGGACGAAGCGCGCGACTCCAACATTTTCTTCGTATATGTTGCCACTTAGTTTATTTTTAAATAATTCATCCGAAGCCGACCATCTGGATAATTCAGTATATATAAGATGATCTACGCTTCCTCCTTTTAGGTTTTTTTCTTCGATTTCAGAAACAATATCCATGAATATTCTATTCAAATCTCTCGTATTTGGAACATCTGTAGCATTTCTTCGAACGAAAAATCGAGTTAATAATTTGATATTATTTACCAAAGACTCATCATTCAAGTTTAGTTCTTTTTGCCACCTAAAAAGATATAGCAAAAGCAAATATGAGGGCGCGCCCTGAATTCTATATAGATCAGTTAAAGCTTCAGTAAAAACAGTTCTCTCATCTGTGTTTAATATCAACTGAGCGTATATTTTCCCCGCCAGCAGAATATCCTGCAGAAAATCTGATAAATTGCCTCTAATAAGAGCTTCAAAAATATCCAATAAATTTGACCGAGTAGCTATAGCCCCTAAAGGATCCCTCTTACTTATGTCTAACCTTCGGTAGGGCTCATTTAATTGATTTTTAAAAGCATTGTAGTAGTGACGGAAGAACCGTTCTTGCGTTGCGTAGTTGTCCGTCAAATATGACAAAAGCAACTGCCAATCTTCAAAACACTCATCACTATCAAGCTTTTTTTCCTCTGCTTTGGCCAAAATCAAGTTTTTCATCAAATCAATAGCCGTGAGAGGAGTACCTCGATTATTTAGAGACTCGAACAATGTATATGCTTGTGCATGACTTCCCACTTCGATCTTAACTAAGATAGCCTGTGATACTTTCGTTTTTATTTCAAAAAGAGTCTGTACAACATTCGTTGAGTTTTTTATGTCATCTTCAAGACATTTAAGGAAGTATTTATAGCACTTTGCAATTTTCCGGTTACCCCAATTTTTTCCTTTTTGAGGTATTCTGTTTTTTGGTATCCCATTTTCCGCTAATACTGCAACAAAATCTGACAAGTTAGAATTTTGAATTTGAGGACATAAAATTAGACCATTTGGAGCACGCTCGCAAATAAGAGAATTTTTAAGAGTACCAAGTTTATACTGATCATCTTCACAGATTTCAGCCCTGTGCTCATTCAATTTATTATAAATAGCTGTCAAAAGAAGACAAATCGTTGTCAAGCGTTGCTGCCCATCTACTACTTCTAGCGGACTAACTTGGACTGCATCTTTTGAATTATTAATACAAATTATAGAACCAATGAAATACCTTGCATTATTTTCTGTAATGTCATTATATAAGTCACGCCATTGATTCTGTCCCCAGGTGTATTCTCGTTGATATTTTGGGATAGCAAAATAAAACCCTGCTCCGTTCCGAATGAGCTCATCAATTTGATATTTGTTTACTGATAAAATCATTTAAATACCTTTTTTAAAAAAATTACGACTAATCTTCAAAGCATTATTATCATTTACAACAATTTAAAATACAATTAATAATCTCCCAGATTACAATTCAGCATCAACATTCACTCTTAACAGGTTCCCTGCTTATATTATGACAATAAATTCTCATTGCACTTAAACTTAACACAAGCCCTCATACCATCCACTCGCGCCGATACCAACTATCGCTTCACTTTTGACGATCACAGTGATCCTATTTACACATCAGTGTTGGCCTTTGCAAGCTAAAATACAAGAAGTAAGTTACACCAAAATATTGTCATGCAACAAGTCTCCGCGCTAATCTAATGTTTTTTTATGGAAATGCGCCGACGAGACATTTTCACCGTATCTTTTCAAAATCGCAAACCTCAAACGCACCAAAGCTACGCTCGCCACCGACTTCGTTGCACTGTATTGGTAATCCACCAACTTCATCAACATGTAGTTCGCAGACAAACGTGCGCAGACACTTCAGACTTGAAAGAAATCTCTCACGTTTAAGCAATATCTTTTTCGTAGGGTTCCAGGATGAGCCATAACGTTCTCACCAAGCCCTTTAAACGGTTGCGGCTCTGTTCTTTAGAATGCTTAGTGAGCTCTCTGCAGCGCTCTCTTGGACACCTTGCACTCTCCCAATTAGGCTTATCGTGAGTCTAGGAGATGAACTTCTTTATCGAACAAGTCTAGGAACAAGAACTAACAGATTCGTTACACATTCAAAGGATGATCTTTACAAAAAACTACGAATTCTCTTCTGTGATTCTCACTCCTCTTCTACTTTTTTCTATTTTTCGCGCGATCCAACTCGGTTTTGCCAGACCGAATCCTTTGCGGGCGCACTAAATTTATGTGTTTCAATCGGCCAGCTCTACAGCCATTTAAGACTTTCCTGACATGACTCAGTAACCGTCACAAGACTCTTTGGATCAGGTCCATCAATTATAATTCACACTTCCTTATCCCCTCTCCTTCATCTCTCGCAACATAAACGTCTAAAATTTGTGCGAGACACTAAACCTAGACTCTGTTTTCAGCTTTCCGATTTCAGATTGCCCCGGCTTCTCGATGCTTTCAAGCGTACTCATTTTTGTGTTGTTGAAATGGGAAACAAGATTCTCGATCTGTGGCCTTGCTTAACTCTATTCCCAAAATCGTGCACATTACTGCATTCGATCAGCACAACAGAAAGCAGGATTACCGTTAACAACGCCTATTTTTCATCAAATACGGCCTAGCAATCTGCTAAGGAAAGCCAAACATCTGTTCGTGAGAAATCTTGAGCATTCGCACGATGCTTCTCAAACATTTGGACACCCAAAATCTCACACACTTAGACAGCCGGCTAAGGGACAATCCTAAATATTCGGACGCCTGTAAGTGATAGACCAAGTCCTCTGTTTAACCAACCGGAGGACTTATGAACAAGTTTCCAGTTCCCCTCCTGCGGCAGCGCCAAAGTGGATGAGTTGATCCAATTGCCCGACACGCAGCTATTGGAGACTTTTTACCCGCCGACAACGAAGGCGTACCAAGAACCAGACTGGGTAGAACTCCCCCGGGCCGGTGAAGACGGGAAATTCCTTCACGACCAAATCCATGTCTTCCAGTACGGACAAATATTTGGAAAGCGTTCGCGTATCTACCAAGCTCTTCTGCGCAATTTCATTTCTTGAAGTTGAACCGAAGGCAATCGTTTGAAGAATGGCGTTGTAGGTGGCAGGATCCCGAAATTCCTGCCTCAATACCGATTGAGCCTCATCATTGAGAAAACCGTTGGATCTCAGAATATTAGCGGCGAGATTTTCCGTCATTGAACGTTGTGGATTCACGCCCTCCCAAAAATACGGGATTCCGCCCAACACGGCGTAACCGCGAAAAACGTCATCCACAGAGTAAGAAGGCACAAATTCGGCGACCGTCTGAAAGGGAAGCGGACGAACTTTCATGACGGTCCTCGCTCGCCCGTAAAGAGGATTCTTTTCTCCCAAAACTTCTTTGGCGATAAAAGACACAGCACTGCCGCAAAGCACCAGCAGAATGTTTTCTCGGGACAGCTCCTCGTCCCAAAGCACCTGAAGCTCGGAGAGTATGCTCGGGCGCTCCTTGGCAATGTACTGAAATTCATCAATGACAATCACCTTGCGACTCGGTGACGACTGAGTCACAAGTGCTCTGAGTGCCGAAGTCCACTCGAGATAGCGCAATTGAGGATTTCCGCAAAATGTTCCCACGGCCTGAGAAAAACGATCCAACTGATACGGATCTTTCCATGCAGTTAAACGCATCTGACTCCGCGTACTGGTTGTGCCCAGTCCTGGTAGCTGGATCGGCCGAGAGCGAAGGTGGAATGCGCGCGGCAGTATCCATGGAAGATATCGATAAGTCGTTCATGGGACTCAGATGCGTTTCTCGTTGATACAAGCGGCAACCAGGTGGAACAAGCAAAATCCGGAATTCATTTGTTTGTTTTGGCGATGCTTTGAGTTAAAGTGGGAACTCGTGCCTTCGAATTGCCTCAAATCCACTACAGTCCATGCCCATCCGTTCCCACCGATACCAACTTCTGGTTTCTCTTCTTACCGTCGCCCTGATTCCCATCTGTGTTCTGATCGGATACCAGAGTTGGCTTCTGCAGGCTGAGATTCGGAAGGCAGAGGAACACCAGAGCGTCTCCACGCAGCAAATCGCTGATCAAATCGAGTCGTTTGTGGAAATGCACCGACGAGGCATTGAGGCCGCCGCATTTCAAATCACACAAAGCGGAGAACGAAGCAAAGAAAAGCTCGACGCCATTCTCGTGGCGCTCTACCGGCAGTTCCCGGGTTTTATCAATATGTACTTTGCCGACAAGCGTGCAACGACGCTTGCCTTTCACCCCGAATTCAACGCTCGTGGTGAATCCATGGTGGGCGCCGATTTCAGTTTTCGGGAACACTTCAAAAATTTGTTGAAGGAGCCTCGAACCTACATTTCCCCTGTTCTCAAGGGGATAGGCGGTACGGAAAAACTCCTCTGCACAATCGTTGCCCCCTATTTCGACAAATCAGGCAACTTTGACGGCTTTGTATTGGGTGCTTTGGATCTGGAAAAGATCGGCACCATCATTGAACGTGCTGGACTCGATAAAAGCATCTACGCCGTCGTAACTGACGATCAGGGGCATGCCATATACGCTCCCGGATGGTCAGCGTTAAACCATCCCGAGGCTCTTGACATCAAAGCCGTTTCGCAGGCAAATCTCGTCCCCGGTCTGATCCGACTGATACGTCACGACTCTTCGCTGACAAAGCAACCTGTTGTCACCACGGCAGCCATACTGGCGTCACCTTCCTGGTACGTCTGGTTGAGCATCCCACAAGCTGAAGAAAACGCCATCTTTCACCAATGGCTCGCATCAAGTGCGGCCTTGGTGTTTATCGTGATTCTTCTTGTCGTGCTCATCTCCAACACGATTTCAGGCAAACTCGCGCTGGCAATTGAGGCTCTGGGAGCTAAAGCAGGATTTCTGCAACGTCATGAATACAAGAAGGCTCGCTCCGTAACCCTCTCGCCAAGGGCTCCTACAGAAGTCAAAGCCCTTGCTCAAACGTTTGAAAGCATGGCCTACTCGATTGAACAGGCACAAACGGAACTGCTTGCGGCAAATACCCTGCTCGACAACCGCGTCAAAGAACGGACAGCCACTTTGGTCGCCGCCATTGATTCCATGCGTGACGGTTTCGGTTTGATGAACCGTGACGGCCATTTCTCTCTACTCAATCATCGTCTTCTCGAGTTCGTAAGCAGAGATACTCAAGCGCCGACACTCACGCGTGAGGACTTCATTCGCGCCGTTCAAAAGAAAAACCCGGACAGCGTCGAAGCCGTCATCAAAATGCTCTCGGAACCCAACACCACATTTGCGTTGGTGGAATCCGACGACAAAGTTTGGTTACTGACTTCGTTTGCCGTCAAAGAAGAAAGTGCGCTCATCGGCATGGGTGTCGTCGTGCGTGACATTACCGAAGCCCACAAACTCGACGTGATGAAGAATTCTCTGATTTCCGTCGCCGCTCACGAATTCAAAACGCCTCTTGCTTCGCTTCGCATGCAGGCTGAAACGCTAGCCCGAAAAGACGTCGCTTGGACAAAGGAAATGCAGTCCGAACTGATCGACGGGCTGGTTGAAGACATCGATCGTTTGCAAACGCTTGTGCGCGACTGGCTCGACCTGTCTCGCATCGAAGCCGGAGCCATCGTTTTGCGCCGTCGTCTGATCAAAACCAGTACCGTTATTGAGGAAGCAAGAAGAGCGGCGGCACAGTCGGCTGATTTTGAATCTCACTTTGAAAAGGATGCGGCTGAAGTATTTGCCGATCCGGATCGTCTGCGGCAAATTCTCATCAATCTGTTTGCCAATGCCGTTCGCTACTGCGACACCACTCCAAGCATCAGCGTGCATGTCACTCGCAGCGGAACTCAGGTACGATTTGCCGTCAAAGACAACGGCATCGGCATTGCACCGGAATCTCAGGAAAAAATCTTTGAAAAATTCCATCAGATCGACATGTCGATGACCCGCAGAGCCGGCGGAACCGGCCTGGGTTTGACGATTTCCCGAGGCTTGGCTCGAGCTCACGGCGGAGACATTACCGTCGAAAGCAAGCCAAAGCACGGCAGCACATTCACAGTGAGCATTGAGGAGCAAAACTGACCATGTCCCAACCGCTTATTCTCGTTGCGGATGATGAACCGAAAATCCGTCGGTTGCTGTCGATCAATCTTGCAAGTCTCGGCTACGAAGTGATCTGTGCCGTCGACGGTCCCAGTGCCCTACAGGTGTTTGAAGATCATCAGCCGGACCTGGTGCTTCTGGACATCATGATGCCCGGCCTCGACGGCTATGACGTTTTGACCCGCATCCGTCGAAAAAGCAACTGTGCTGTCATTTTGCTCACGGCCAAAGACCAGATCGAAGATAAGATCCGCGCGTTCGATTTGGGAGCGGACGACTACCTGCCCAAACCCTTTGCTCTGGAGGAACTCTTCGGCCGCGTACGTGCCGTTTTAAGACGCCTGTCCACCACGCAAAAAGTGCCCGATCAGGAAATCGTCAACGGCTCCTTGAAACTCAATACAGCATCGCGCCAAGTCTGGTTTGAAGACAAAGAAATCAAACTTTCGGCCGTCGAATTCAGCATGCTGGAGTACTTTATGCGGCACGTTAACTCCGTGCTGATTCACGAACAGATCATCGCGCATGTCTGGGGTAACGGCCAACAGCAGGATGTTCAATATCTGCGGGTTACGCTGGCTCGATTGCGCCAAAAACTTCGGGCGGCAGGTATGCAGGACGATTGCGGCATTGTCAGCCATTCCGGCATCGGTTATCGAATGGAAACGCTGCCCCAATAAACACGCGGCAACGAAAATACTTTCTCGTTGCCGCGGTTTTGAGAGTGAGATGTCAGATCAGTGCATTACGGCACTTTGTACTTGAATTCGCGGTGGCAGTTGCTGTTGTTGCAGTCCAAACGCGAAGGCTGATGTTCGCGATGGCAAGCCACGCAGTCCGAGTACGTTGCATAGTGCAGCGAATCGTGCGGGTTGTAGTACTTCTTGTACTTACCGGCAGTCAGTTTGGCCACGTCTTCAGGTGTGCCGTGGCACGACGAGCAATCGGTCTTCGTCGGAGCCGTCGGCGCCTTCTCTCCATGGCAGGCTTCACACGAAACCCCTTTGTGGAAGGGCTTCATCGTTTGAGCTGCGTTCACGCTTCCCGTCACCAACACGAGGGAAGCAGCCAGAGTCATGGCAATCAACGTTGTCTTTTTCATTTCGGTACTCCCTCAAGTCAAACGGCAGGCATCTGAGCGGCTTCGCGGCCGGCAATGCGGCCGAACACGGCGCAGTCGGACATTGAACAGCCGGTCACACGAACGGCACCATGCACACCGCCGGAGGCTTCGCCACAGACAAAGAGCCCCGGAATGATCTGATCGTCTTCAGCGCTGATCGCTCGCGTACGTGCGTCAATGGCAATGCCGCCTTGCGAGTAGTTGAATTTCGGGTAAACCGGGCAAGCGTAGAACGGACCTTTAAGAATCGGCACGGCGTGCGTCTTCTTAAAGTCTTTGCCAAAATCCTCATCCTTGTTGTTCTTCAGGAAGCCGTTGTAACGATTGATCGTTTCGATCATTTCCTTCGTGGGAATCTTGAAGTGCTTGGCAAGCGCTTCCAAGGTGTCAAACTTCGGCATTTCGCCGTTATTGAGAATGATGTTGAGCTTTTCGCGGTCATAGAGCGTTGCCAGACCCGCTTCGTCGTAAATCAATGCCGGCCAATCACTGCCTGCGTTCACAGTATCGATGATCTTGTACGACAAGCCCATACGCGGTGCGCCTTCGTTAATGAAACGCTTGCCTGTACGCTGGTCAACCAGAATGCCCTTTTCAATGTCTTCAAAGCCGATCGAAATGGCGAAGCGAACGTGCGCCAAGTGAATCGAGCGAGCTCCAGCCTTCATCATGAGCTTTAACGCACCGGCCGTGGCACCGCAGCTCACCGTAGACGGCACTTTGTTGTACTGCGGGAATTCGCGCTGACGGAATTCGAAGTCGCGAGAGAAGCCGCCGGTGGCAAACACCAGACCGCGCTTGGCCTTGTAGAACTTCACGACGCCGGTCTTGTTCAAACGGTCGTCGGCCTTGCTTTCTGGATCAAAAATGTAGGCTTCGCGAACCTTTACGCCTACCGCTCGTCCCTTCTGATCGCGAATGATTTCGTCAACCTTAGTACGAAGCTGAAGACTCGTGTTCTTGAGCTTCAGGTAATGACGGTGCAACGGCTGAATCACGCTCAAGCCGTTGTTGTAGAGCGGCTGGAAGCAACGCTTTACTGTGTGGCCTGCCACCTTGCGCAATTCTTCGTTGTACTGCGCCCCACGTTCTACAAGGAATTCGAAAGCCTCGTTGGATTGTTCGCACATGGTCTGCACCAGTTCAGGCACATTGAGGCGACCACCCGCTTTAAGGACGTCTTTCACATACAGCTCGACACTGTCTTTGACGCCTTCCTTCTGTTGACGTTTGGTATTGCAAGCCGCAAACGTGCCGCCGCTGATTACGGACGAACCACCGGGAACAGCCATTTTTTCCAGAATGACAGTCTTGCGTCCCAATTCAGCCGCGGTGATGCCTGCGCAATAGCCGGCCAAACCGCTGCCGACCACGATAACGTCAAATTCCTTATCCCACTTCGGTAATGCTTTGGCTGTTGTGGCAGCTTGCGCCATACCTCCGACGCCAAGCGTCATGACGCCCGCAGCTCCGGTTTTCAGAAACGCCCTGCGAGAGCTCTGCAGTGTGCTCTGGGTCATCTTGTTCTCTCCTGTATTGAAGTTGCAGGTCTTGATGAAAAAAGACCTCTACAAATCAAGTCTAGGAAGCAGAACTAACAAATTCGTTACGCAGTCAAAAGGAAGTCATTACAAAAAAATTACCACTATCTTTCCATTTTGCCTTTCTCGGAACTATATGTTTGTTGCAATTTTCACGGGCTTTGTAACGGTCGCGTCTCGTTAGAATCAAAGCAGGTAGTACTTTTTCGAGAGGTCGCTCATGCTCAACCATCGTCTGAATTTGGCTCTCGCATTTTCATCTGCGTTGCTTCTTGCCGGCTGCGCCAGCTCTCCCGAACGCTCGGAGTTCGTCGAGATTGGAAACAACACCTACACGGTCAGCGCCTCGAGCGACTCCACCGACAACGGCGGCATTGTTCGCGTTGAGTTGATCAAACAGGCTCAGGAATTCTGTGCGGACAAGGATCTCAAATTCCGTTTGCTCAAGTCTCGCTTCAATGACGGCAATGCGGACAAGAGCGCTACGGCCACCATTGACTTTGTTTGTGAATCACCTACGGCTGCTGCAGCCAATCAACCTGTGCAACAGGTTCCCGTGACCGAAGTCCCCTCCGCCCAAGTTCCCTCGGTTCTAGTGCCATCAGCTAAAAAGCGTTAAACAACACAAGCTGATCAACGACAAACGAAACCGCAAGCGTTCTGCCATCCACATCGAGCGCAAGCGGTTTCTTTTCGAGATCAATTAACCTTGATAGGTCATACCACTTCGTTGTTGGACACGGTGAAAGATAATCGCGCCGCATCGCCCACGCCTCAGAACTCTTGGCGCTTGCCAGCGTCACCACCTTTCCTTTGAATTTCTCATTTAGCACTTCAATTGAAGCTGAACTCCGCTCGCGGCTAAGTAAGTTTCTAAATTAGCCGCAAACTCAACAAGGATACAAACTTCGGCTTGTTGATATTTTTGAGCTGGAAGTTGTATCTCCTCAACGAATCAATTCCACTTTCCGGATTCAAAAAACAGCTCAAAGTTCTAAACCCACTTTGGTGCCTCGTTTCCTTTTTCTTCCTCATTCACGTAAACCAGGGAGTTAATCCTCTATAGCCACTGCATGTCTGCGGGAGTAGCATATTACGCAGAAGGCTTAATAAACCCAATCAAGTTCGTCACTGAGGAGAGGTAAAGATGAGCTTTACATTGAAAAAGATAGTTCTTCCCGTAACAATGGCTTTTTGTGCCATCAGCGCGTCTGCAGCGACCTACACTCAGACGGTTCCGGGCCACAACGGCCCGATGACTGTTAAGGTCGCAATCGACAGCGGCAAGATTACGGCAGTCGAAGTTGTGAAACACAACGAAACGCCCGGGGTGGGTACCAAAGCAATTGAAACGTTGCCGGCAAAGATCGTAAAGGCCAACTCAACCAAGGTGGACGCCGTCACCGGTGCCAGTGTCTCTTCCAAGGGCATTTTGATGGCTGTCAACCAGGCCCTGGATGCCTCCCAGGGTAAGAAGGTCGGTAAAGCACAATTTAAACCGGGTACATACAAAGCTCAGGTCTACGGCAACAACGGTTACCTCAATGTCGAAGTCACGGTTAGCAAAGACAAAATCACCGACATTAAGGTTCCCGGCCACACAGAAACCGATCTGATGGGTGGCATGGCCATTCGCACAATGACCAAAGACATCCTTGATTATCAGACCGTCAATGTGGATGCTGTTTCCGGCGCGACGGTCACGAGCGGCGCATTCAAACAGGCTGTTATTGCCGCATTGGAAAAAACCGGCGTCAATCTGGCTGCGCTGCAGGCCCCCGTCCCCGTCAAGATCAAGAAGTTCAACGGTACGAAGACCGAAAGTTATGACCTTGTCATCGTCGGTTCCGGTGGTGCAGGTCTGTCAGCTGCGGTGACTGCGGCCGAAGCAGGCAAATACAACATCGTTGTGTTGGAAAAGATGCCTGTGATCGGCGGCAATACGCTTCGCTGCGCCAGCGCTTTCAATGCCGCTGATCCGGAACGTCAAAAACTGCTTCCGATGACCGACACCCTCAAGGATGCCGTTGTTAAGGCCATCAACGAAAAACCGGCCAACGCGGATCACGCCAAACTGATGGCCGACGTTAAGGCCAAGTACGAAGCGTATTTGAAGAGCGGCAGCAAGACGCTTTTTGACTGCCCCGAATGGCATGCTTTGCAGACCTACAACGGCGGCGACAAGGTGGGACATATTCCCCTGATTCGTACCTATGCCGAAAATGTGCTTGAAACACTTCACTGGATGCAAAAGCACGGTACGCCTGTGATGGATCGAGTCAGTCAAGGTGCCGGTGCTCTTTGGCAGCGTACACACCAAGTTGACGCGCCCGCCGGGACCGGACTCATTGAACCGTTGCTCAAGGCCGCCAATAAGGAAGGCGTCAAGATCATCACCGGTATGCGTGCCCAGGAACTCATTTACCGCAACGGCGAAGTCGTGGGCGTCAAAGCCAGCGACAAGGTGGGTAATTCCTACGAGTTCAAGAGCAAATACGGCGTGATTCTCGCCACCGGCGGTTACAGCCAGAACAAGGAAATGCGCCAAAAATCTTCGCCCGTCTTGACGCCTGACATGGTTTCGACAAACCAGCCGGGTGCTACCGGCGACGGCATTGTCATGGCCACGAAAATCGGTGCGGATCTCACCGGCATGAATTACGTTCAGGTTTACCCGCTGGCAACGCCTGGTTCCGGTGCCTTGCAGGGACGTGCCCGCAAGATGTCCGGCCTTGACGACGTGATTGACGTGAATAAGAATGGCTTGCGCTTCGTGAAGGAAGACGCTCGCCGTGACGAGTTTGTGGCTGCCATTAAGAAACAGCCCGGTGCCATGTGCTACGACATCAATGACTCGAGCATTGTCCAGGAATACAACTCGTTTGCAGAAAACGTCGAAACGCTTGTTAAGCTCGGTCGCATCTACAAGGACGACACGCTGGAAGGTCTGGCCAAGCAGCTTGGCATGCCGCCGGAAAATCTGAAGGCTACCGTTGAAGAGTTCAACAAGATGGTTGAAGCGAAGAACGATCCGAAGTTCGGCCGCAAGCTCTTCGACCGCAAGATCGAAAAGGCTCCGTTCTATGCAACACCTCGCGCACCGTCTATCCACCATACAATGGGCGGTTTGTATATCAATCCGAAGGCACAGGTGCTCGATAAGAAGGGCAACGTGATCAAAGGCTTGTATGCAGCCGGTGAAGTGACTGGCGGCGTTCACGGCAGCAACCGCTTGGGCGGCAATGCTACTGCCGATGTGTTGACGTTCGGACGTATTGCAGCTAAGACTGCTTTGGGTTTGAATAAGTAACGGTTCGCCCCTACTTCACTGCTATTTTAGGTTTGGGGCAGGCTTCATGGCCTGCCCCAAACTGTCATCAGGAATCAATTGCTCTTACTGCTTTGCTACCGACTCATTGCCTTTGATCCAGCAACTGATCCATCCCGACAAGATGCAAATAAGGGTCCCGTGTAGCCATATCAAGCAACACGTCGTCAAATCCCATGCGAGAAAAAATCCAATAATGAAAAACGGCGTCCTCCGCAACCGGCAGTTGTTCGCATTTGGCCTGGAGGGAACGCAACACTTTTATTCCGACTTTCTGATTGCGATACTTGCATTCAGCCACAAGACAATGCCGTCTTTCGTGATCGGCTCCAACCAAATCAATCTCCGTGCCGTTTCTCCACCATCGCCCCAGAGTCGTCACAGAAAACGGCAACTTCCCGGAAAAGCGGAGTCGTGTCAGGTATTGACGACAGACCTGCTCAAAAGATTCCGCTGCGAAATCCGCAAAACAAGGCTCTACGGTCGCTTCCCATTCTGAAAGGGCCTCTTGCCGCGTCATGATCAGAGTCGGATTGTTGGCTAAAAACCGGAACCAAAATTTCACGTACGGATCGGCAATGCGATAGAGTCCTCGAGACGCATTTCCCAAATCGCCCGGACCTGCGAAGACGGGAAATTCCTTCACAACCAAATCCATATCTTCCAGTACAGACAAGTATTTGGCAAGCGTTCGCGTATCCACCAAGCTCTTCTGCGCAATTTCGTTTCTTGACGTTGAACCGAAGGCAATCGTTTGAAGAATGGCGTTGTAGGTGGCAGGATCTCGAAATTCCTGCCTCAATACCGATTGAGCCTCGTCATTGAGAAAACCGTTAGATCTCAGAATATTGGCGGCAAGATTTTCCGTCATTGAACGTTGAGGATTCACGCCCTGCCAGAAATAAGGGATTCCGCCCAACACGGCGTAGCCGCGAAAAACGTCATCCACAGAGTAAGAAGGCACAAATTCGGCGACCGTCTGAAAAGGAAGCGGACGAACTTTCATAACGGTCCTCGCTCGTCCGTAAAGAGGATTCTTTTCTCCCAAAACTTCTTTGGCGATAAAAGACACAGCACTGCCGCAAAGCACCAGCAGAATGTTTTCTCGGGACAGCTCCTCGTCCCAAAGCACCTGAAGCTCGGAGAGTATGCTCGGACGCTCCTTGGCAATGTATTGAAATTCGTCGATGACAATCACCTTGCGAGCCGGTGACGGCTGAGTCGCAAGTGCCCTGAGCGCCGAAGTCCATTCGAGATAGCGCAATTGCGGATTTCCGCAAAATGTTCCCACAGCCTGAGAAAAACGATCCAATTGGTACGGATCTTTCCATGTTTTCGCTGTGTAGAAAAAGGTGGGTTTTCCTTCACAGAATTTTTGAATAAGTGCCGTTTTTCCAATACGCCGATGGCCGTAAATAATTGCCATTTCGGCTATTCTGCTGTCATACGCATCCTGCAATGATTCAAGTTCACCGACGCGGCCAAAGAAATCTGTGTCGCCCATCTTCTGCTCCTGCGCCAACTATTTTATTTTCCTGATTTAACTATTAAAGATTATGTTCCGCCAGATCGCAATCTGCCAGATCATAATCTTCACACTTTTCCTATCGCTCCCCGACACGCTCAGATCTGCCGCAATTCAATCGGCCTTGAGTAAATCATTCCTCTTCGTCGTCGGACAGAGTGCCAAACCCTCTGGCCTCATTGCCTAATCCATCTGCGCTGCAAGCCACTGCGCCTCGATGAACGGCCTACGCCCCGCTGCGCGGGTCCCCTCCATTAAGCGAGGCTTTGGGCTTGACACGATCACCCCCTGAGTCGAAGTTGACCTCGACTCGTTACATCGTCACGGTAAGGAGGATGCAAGGATAAAATCGAAGAAGACTCTCTGACGAGACTGTTTGGTGTCAACCAAATCAGGTCTTTGTAAAAAAGCTGTCTACTTATTCAGTCACACCGCGGAAAACTGTCAACCAATTTCAGGCAAGGACAGAGACCTGCATATCTGCATCAAAATTCTGGGAATTTGATGCATGCACGCATGCTATTCCTAGGAATTTGATGCATGGACGCATGCTATTTCTCGGAATTTGATGCATTTTGCTCCAAATACCCTGCACTGAGACAAGCAAAAACTCTGGAGAAGAAAGGATGCAACGAATTGCCATGGACAAGCAGTTCGCATAAAAGCATTACGAAGCAAAGCGCCTGATGCTTCTGGCTTTGGAAAAGCAAAAAGCGGGCTTTTCGAGCAATGTCACGCAGTGAGGCGGTGAGTGGCCCTGGTCATTGAGCGGCAGACCGTCTCTTCCCGACACGCTCAGATCTGTCGCAATTCAGTTGGCCTTGAGCAAATCATTCCACTTCGTCGTCGGACAGGGTGATAAATACTCTCGCCGCATGGCCCACTCCGCAGAACACTTGGCACTTGCGAGCGTCACCACCTTGCCGCCGAACTTCTCGTTCAGGGCCTCAATCGAAGCCTGAATCCGCTCTCGGCGTTTCAGAACCTCGATCTCATCCGTGTCGAAAAGCGTCGTCGGCACCAAAGAGTGTTCAGCCGGCACCAGGTCGGCAAGCATGACACCCGCTTTCTTGTACCCGTATCCTTCCTTGAAAAAGGCTCGCACCAGATCGTGCGCAGCCCGGGTAAGCGTGATCACATCCGCGCACGCGTGTGGCAACGGTCTGTATTCGACGACTGCGTGATAACGGCCGTTGGCTTTAAACGGATCCGTATGAAACATCACTCCCACCGTTTTGGCGGCGCAGCCCTGCTTACGCAACACATTGACGGCTTCGGCCATGTGAACCGATACGGCCGCAAGAATGGCGTCCATGTCGCTGCATGTCACGGCAAAGCTGCGTGTCCGAACAATCTGTTGCCGCGGCTGCGGATGATCTTCCAAAGGAATGCACGAGACGCCAAGAATCTCTCTGTGAGTTCGCTCAAGTACGACCGTGAAGCGCCTGCGAATGAGTGAAGCGTCCATCCGGGCAAAATCAAGCACCGTCTTCACGCCCATGGCTTCCAATCTCTCGCGGTTTCTGGAGCCGATTCCCCAGATTTCCTTGATCGGCGTAATCGCCATGGCTTTGTGTTGACGTTCCGGCGTCAGCTCCAGCCAATTGACAACGCCGTTAAAAACCGGATAGGTCTTGGCAAAGTGGTCGCACAGTTTGGCAAGCGTCTTGGTGGGGGCAATCCCTGCGCACGTCGGAATGCCGACCCACTTGTAGACGCGCTGCCGTATGGATTGCACCAACGCGGTCAAACGTGCCGGATCCTCATCTTCCACCCCTGTTAAATCCCCAAACACTTCATCGATGGAATACGACTCCATGCGCGGAATCATGCCGGCAACGGTTCTTTGCATCCGCCCAGAGATTGAGTTGTAGAGCTCGTAGTTGGAGGACAAAACGGCCACCTTGTTGGCTTCAACGATGTCCTTGACCTTGAAAAGCGGCATGCCGCGCTTGAGACCAACGGCCTTGGCCTCCTTGGTGAGCGCCACGATGCAGCCGTCGTTGTTGGAGAGCACAACAACAGGTTTGCCGCGCAGCTCGGGACGGAAAAGCCGCTCGCAGCTGCAGTAAAACGAATTGCCGTCCAGATGGAGAAAAATAGGCGTAGACATTTGCATACGAATCTTGTTTTGAGGTAGGATACGTTATTCGTATACAAATCGCAAGTGCGAGAATCCCATGGAAAAAAGCAAAAAACAGCCTACGTCCCAAGAACACAAACCGGTTGGAAGACCTCGTCTGACCAATGAGTTGCTCGATGTCAATCTTCAGGTTCGCGTGACCAAGAAGCTTGCCGACACCTGCAAGTCACTGGGCGGCGCAAACTTTATGAGACCCCTGCTTGAAGCGGCAACTCAGCGGGCAATGGCACTCAAGAAACTGGCTCCCGCTCGTCCCGGTGAAGAGTCCGAAGGCATCAAGTTCATCGACCTGACGGTTCAGTGCGGCTTTCCCTCCCCTGCTGCGGACTATGCCGAAAACGACCTGTCGCTCAACGACTACTTCGTGAAAAACCGCGATGCGACTTTCATCATCGAAGCACGCGGTGACTCCATGATCGATGCCGGCATCTACGAGGGTGACATTCTCATCATCGATCGCTCCGTTGAACCGCGTCGCGGTGACATCGTTCTCGCCTACCTGCAAGGGGACTTCACGCTCAAAAAGCTCGAATTTGTCGACGGCAAACCGGAACTGCACCCACAAAACAGCTCCGGCAACTACCCGGTCATTCACCCGGGCGAATACGACGACTTCTCAATTGAAGGCGTTCTGGTCGGGGCCGGCAGAAGGTATCGCAATTGAGGAGATCGGCACCATGGTCAACGAACCTGAAAAGGTGTACTCCTCAACGCGTTTCAGATTTATCCGGCCTGAAACCGGTCGGTCGCGTGTGTGAAGTCCAAACGCAGATAGAAATCGAAGAGTTCAAAACGCCGGCCAACAGCGGCCTGCCTTTTGACGGAAAGGCACGCAAAAAGGTTCAGGTATGGTGGCCGGTATGGACTGAAATTACTCCGGTAGCTACCGCTCAGGCATCTCTTCCTCAATAAAGCTAAGGGACAGGCATCTCGTCTGTCCCTTATGCTTTTCTGCCAATGAATGCCACTCTCCTCAAGCGGCAATCAGACAATTACATCCAGGGTTTCTGTGCGGCTGCCTGCTGACCGGCAATGCGTCCGTTGATAAGCGCGTCGGCCGTACCGCAGGAACCCAAACGCACAGCACCGTGCACACCGCCCGTGGCTTCGCCGGCAGCGTACAGCCCCGGGATCAAATGACCCTGAACATGGTAGACCTGCGCCTTTTCGTTGGTGTAGAGGCCGCCCATGCAGTGGTGAATCTTGGGCGACATGCGTGCAACATACCAGGGACCGTTTTCGAGCTTCTTTGCCTTGGCGTTGACGGGACGCCCGATCGGATCCTTCTTGGTGTCAACCGCTTTATTCGCTTCAGCAATGGTCTGCTTGAGCGCTTCAACGGGGATGTTGAACTTCTTGGCCAAGTCTTCGAGCGTCTTAAATTCGAACACCACGCCGCGTTCAAGCTGACGCTTGAGCATGCCCGGACGAATTTCCTCGAAGGATGCTGCGGTACCGGCGTCACCGATAGCCAAGCAGTCGTGTCCTTGGTTGAGGCGCTCGAGAATGGCAAGCGAACGCACCTTGCGGTTGGCCAGTTCGTTCACAAAGCGCTTGCCGGTCGTCGCATCGACCCAGACACCGAACATTGAGACATGGCCCGACCAGGCAAAACCGATGCCAAAACCCTTTTCGTCGGGAGAGGTCTGCGGCAAGATCTGAATCTGATCGGCCTGAATGACATGAGCGCCGATGGCCATAGCCGCACGCCAGCCTTCGGAAGTTGCACCGGGCTGATTGGTCGTATCAAACTTATTCGTGAGCTTCGGGTCGTAAATTTGACGGAACTGAGCGTCCGCGGAGAAGCCGCCGTAGCAAAGCACAACAGCACGCTTGGCGGCCAAGTACTTCACCTTGCCGGAATCCTTATTGGGGAAGCGGTAGCCTTCACGGATCTTGACGCCCACCACGCGGCCTTCGTCGTTGACGATGATCTCTTCCATGAGCGTGCGCAGACGGGGCTTGACACCGAGCTTTTCAAGCGCGGCAAGTTCCTTGTTAACGATTTCGGAGCCGGAACCGTTGATGGTAAAGAGGCTACGAGGAACGGTATGGCCGCCTTCCTGCTTGATGTTCTTGTCCTGATACTTCACTCCGAGTTCATCAACCGTCCAGCGATACGTCTCAACGGCCGCTTCGCACAAGGCCTTGACCTTATCGGGATGGTTCATGGCGTCGCCCGCCTTGATCATGTCCTTAGCCATGAGTTCAGGCGAATCCTTAATGCCGAGCTTCTTTTGCAAAGGAGAACCGGGAACGGCCAGAATGCCGCCGTTGATTGCCGAGTTACCGCCCGCCACGCGCATCTTTTCCAAGAGCGCAACCGTGGCTCCCGCCTTCTTGGCTTCATAAGCAGCCGCCAGACCGGCAAAGCCCGAACCGATGATCACGACATCAACGGCTTCGTCCCATTTAGCAGGAACCTTGGTTGAAGCCACCCCCCAGCTCGGCAAAGCGGATACTGCCGCCGTTGCCGTCAAAACCTGTACAAAACCTCTGCGGCTTAGTTTGTTCATCAGCATAGTTTCTCTCCTTCTTATCAGAGCTGATTAACGCAACAGTTTTTTTGATTGTAGGAAACGGCTTTCGAGGCAGCCCGTCGGAATCGGTCAAAGGTTTTGCAAATTCTGCAAAACGCCGTCAAAGCGAATCAGGATTTACACCAAGGATGCGAAAACCCTCTTCTCTTCGGCTGTCAATTTCCTGTGTGGCACGCTTGGCATACCAAGCTGCAAATCGGCCGACCGCCGTTTGCTGGTCGTCTTCCTTGCGAGTGGCGATGCTGTAGTCCCAGAAGTCACGATGCCAGCCGTTGAGAACAGGCACCAGCGTTTTCTGACGGAGTTCATCAAGGATCATGCCGAGCGGCACGTCAAGCGCGATGCCGTAACCGTTGACAACGGCATCCTTGATGTTGAGCATGTCGTGATGAAAGATCACATGCTTCCATTGCACAGAATATTTGCGATCCCGCAAAACAAGGTGTGTGGCCTGCGGAAAGTTTTCACCGGCCTTGAGTACCAGCGTATGCCGAACAAGGTCCTCGGGCGAAGCAGGAGTTCCAAAACGCCGCAGATACTCGGGAGAAGCCACCGGCATGGTGAAGGCGTGCATGGCCGGATAAATTTTGAGCGAAGGATTGTTCGGTCGATAAGGAAGAAAAACGACATCCACTTCGTGACTCAAAAGCGCTTCCACTCCTTGTTCGATTGAAGCTTCGATCACGATATGCGGAGCGATCTTGTGATATTCGGCAAGCTGCTTGTTGAGGTAGAAGCGTCCGATTCCCACGGGCGTTGAGAGGCGCACCACGTGATGCAAGCCTTTTTCGGCGTTGAGAAAGTCCTCGAACTCACACCACAGAGGCAAAACTGTCTTGAGCTTTGCAAGAACCTTTTGGCCGAAAGCGGTCGGTCGAAGCGGATGCCGGCTACGATCAATGAGCGTCTCTCCCAGATCGTCTTCAAGTTGAGCCAGCAGCCGACTGAGTTTACTCACCGACAGATCCAGCTCGATTGCCGCGCGCGACAAGCTGCCGGTCTTCGTGATGGTGTAGAAAACCTTCCAGGCGACAATGTTTGATGACGTGGCGCGCATGCGGACAAAACCGAGAGATGTGGTCTGACTAACGTTCAACACCGATTATCCATCCAAACATTGTTTGCGGAAACAGGTGCAATTCCTCACTCAAAATTGATTCAAGAGCATTTCAGCTTGCCGATCCGGCCGGGACTCTGGTCTCGGGGTGCGATAGTTCCAATGACCATCGGACGCTCTTTTGATTTTTCCGGTTGATCCTCACAGCGAAAAGCCGGGCACCACACTTCAAACTGTTGTGACTCGGCAAACTGATCAGTTGTCGTCCTCATCATCTCGCCATGATGCCGGCAAAACAACCGCATCGCCTTCTATTTTTGGACGAAAAAGGTTCGGATAGCCTACATCAATTGTCGGTGAGCGTCTTACATCAAACGGGAAGCCTCCGACTTCATTGAATTTTCGAATAAGAACCTTCAATGCGCTAGACGAAGAAAGGCCGAGAGCTTCTGCAGTTTCAACAAATTTTTTCTTTTCGTCCGCCGTCAGTTTGGTGTTCAATGTAACAGTTGCTTTCACATAATGGCTTCTACAACAAATTACGACAATGTCGTATTTTATTTTCCTCTGTCATGGCAAAACTTCACGATATTGATAACACTAGGCCGTCTGAAGAAATGATGTCTACTCGATACAAAAGAGCCTCGGCAATTCAATGAATGTCGGGGCTCTCGTGTTTTTACTCTTTATAACTTGTCAACCCAAACTCTCGGCCCTTTAGATAATCAAGGCAGCCAGAGAGTTTGGGTTTCGGAAAGCGTCCGGTTTTTCTTAAATCCAAATCAGACGTAGGTTTTACTTCTGCGCCTTTGCATAAGCAGCGGCGTTTTCACCCGCAATCTTGCCGTACACAAGACCGATGATGGCGGCAAATCCAACTTCGTTGGCATACGCTTCGTGGCCGGACGTGGCGCCTGCTGCATAAAGGCCGGCAATGGGCTTATTGTCGGCATTCAAAGCCTGAGCCTTTTCGTCCGTCTTGATGCCGCCGTAAGTAGACTGCATGGACGGCGTCACAAGAGCTGCGTAGAACGGAGCCTTTGCAATCGGATACTGGATGCGACGATTGAATTCCGGGTCTTTACCTGCTTGGCAAGCAGCCATATAGTCCTTCATCGTCTTGATGAAGGCTTTCTGATCGACCTTGAGCTTAGAAGCCAACTCTTCGACCGTGTTGGCTTTGACAAAATAGCCGGCCGCTGCATAGTTACGCATTAATTTGAGGTTATCCATCGCCGTCTGATCAACAATGGCATAAGCCTCGTGCCCGGTCTGCTTCATCATGGCCCGGCTCTTGAAGTTAATGGAAGCGTGACCTTCATCAACAAAGCGCTTGCCTTCGTGATTGATCAAGATGTTGTAAGGCGTGATAGCCGTGAGCGACACGCCGTCTCGCGCAGTCAGCGGATGGCACAGATAATTTGCCTTGATTTCCTGCATGGCAACCGTTTGAGCACCAACCTTTTGAGCCATCAATATGCCGTCGCCGGTCAGCGAAACAGCGCCCGTTGTCGGGCGACCAACCCATTCAGGAGCCCACTTCTTAACCAACTCATGACTTGCTGAAAAGCCACCCGTTGCCATGACGACAGCCTTGGCATTGACCTTGTAGCTACCGGTTCCGGTCTTGACCGTTGCGCCGACAACCTTGCCGTCCTTCATGAGCAGATCCACAACCTGGCTATTGAGTCGGTAGTTGATGTTGTCGTCTGCAATCTTCTTGGACAGGGCTCGAACAATGTGCGGCCCCGGTGCTGATCCGTCTTTCGTGATATGGAACCATTTGTCCTTTTGGAATCGACCGAAAGGAACTCCGAGATCCATCAGCCAGTCAACAAGCTCGCCGCCGCGCATTGCATAGGTTCTGACATTCTTTTCATTAATCGGAACTTTTTTCGTAGCGGCTTGCTTGACAAGAAAGTCGGCGTAGTCCTTGGCAGTCGCATTCTCAATGCCAAGTTGCTTGATCAGTCGAGAACCACCTGCCGTAATGCCGGTCGAAATATTCATGGAATCGCCTGCGCCGAGCATGCCTTGCTTTTCAATGATCAAAACATTGCTTCCCTTTTCGGCAGCCGTGATACCCGCAACCATGCCGGAGATACCGGAACCTACAACCAATACATCAACCGTTTCATCCTTCGGCGGCTTAACAGCAGCGGTCACTGCAGGTGCAATCAATAAAGGCTTGATGTCCTTTGTGGCCTTTTTGAGTGCATTTTCAACTGCACCAATGACCGCTTTGCTTGAGAAAGTGGCTCCGGAAAAAACATCGACGGCCAACGACTGCTTATCGACGATCGTCTTAGGCAAAGTATTGATCGGTGCATCGGACAAGCCTGCTGACTCGTTATGAGAAACGACACGAATCGATTCAATGCGATCCTTTGCAACCGTCACTTGAACCTTGACCGGGCCGTTTCGTCCGATCGCCTCTCCCTCATAAGTTCCGGGTGTGTAGGAAACTGCGGCAGCGGCCGTGCCGACAAACATCAGGGTTGAGACGACACCGGCAGCCAATTTGAACTTGAGTTTCATTTTTCTCTCCTCTCTCGTTTGATTTCGCGAGGTTGTTGAACGAGACTTTCAACAAAAGTCATCTTATGAAAACATGTACCTAAGTACAGCCGCCGTTAATGTTTTGAAAAGTTCGATTTGTGGTTAGAACGATCATGCGAGCAATTCTTTCGACCGCCCGGCTCTTCTTGGCATTTCTGCTTGCCGTCGCTATGCCGCAGCAAAATTTCTGCCTGGCGAATTCAGAATTTCAACATCAACCGCTCGTGCGTTTTGCCGTCAGTCTTGATCCTCCGCAAGACAAAAATTTTGCGGTTATCGATCCGACATTGGAAACGCTGAAAAAAGAGTTCGGGGAACAAAACATTCGAATCACGAAATATTCCCTCCCCGATTTGGAAAAAGCGCTGAAAGACGGAGAAGTTGATGTTTTCATTTCGACATCCGGTCTATGCCGACGTATGGCACAAAACGGAGCTCGCGATCTGATTACACTCGTCAGCAATCGTCTTCCGGATCCCAACCACGCCTACGGAACACTTTTTATTGTCAGAGCTGACAGCGACATCCACACTTTTGCCGACATGAAAGGCAAACGTTTGGCCGCCAATATGCCCGGAGGCTTTTATGGGTACCAAATTGCGCTCGGAGAACTGTTGCGACGGGGCTATGATCACCAGACTTTCTTCTCGGAAACAACCTTCGTCGGACGAGACCTCCGTGCCGTCGTCAACGCAGTTCTCTCCGGAAAAGCCGATGTCGGCACACTTTCAAGTTGCTTTCTGGAAGATACCTACGTGAAAGACAGTCCTGAGCGCCAAGCGCTTCGTTTTATCGGACTGCGTAAAGAGAACCGTCAGACCTGCCTGAGATCCACGGATTTGTACCCTAACTGGACTATCTCAACCATGCCTACAACATCCGCGGAAATTTCTAAACGTGTAACGCAGGCATTGCTGAACATGCCGCTGATCGAAGGCGGAATCGGTTGGAGTATTGCGACAGATTTTTCTGCAACGGATCGATTGTTTCGAGAACTTCAGGTGGGGCCGTTTGAATATCTGCGAGGATGGTTTCTAACCGAATTCGTTCGGTCTTACTGGCAATGGGCTGTTCTGGTTTTACTTGTCGGACTTGCCTTGTTTGGCCACAGTCTCCTCATGTCTGCGCTTGTCAGGCGTCGCACAAAAGCGCTTACCCAGGCTCTTTCACGTGAAATTGAACTTAAGAAAGCAACAGACATCGCCAATGACAAGCTCCAGAGCATGAGCCGAGTGCTCATTATCAGTCAGCTGGGTTCTTTGATCGCACACGAAATCCGTCAACCTCTCGCCGCAATTGATGCCTACGCACACGGCACGCTGCGTTTCCTGGAAGAAGGCAAAATGGACTCCACCTCTGTCAGCCGGGTCATGCAACTCATTCAGCGTCAGGCAGCCAAGGCCGAAGAAATCGTCGATCGTGTCAGAAGTTACGCAAGAGCAAAACAAGTTCCCAAGGCTGCTGTGAATCTCTCAATCTGCGTGCGCCAGGCCTGCGCAAGCTTCACGCAAAACAGCAAATACTCAGCAGTGCGTCTTGAAACCAGTCTTCCTACAGACAAACCTTGCCAAATCATGGCATCCGAAATGGAAATACGGCTTGCTGTCGACAATTTGATTCGGAACGCTGCGGAATCTTTGCTCTCCGGCAATTGCTCACAACCCCTTATCCGAGTTCAGGTGACATCAACCTCAGACTCGATTGTGATTCGCGTCACAGACAACGGCGCCAAACTCACTGACACAGATATCGAACGCATGAAAACTCCCCTGAGCAGCTCAAAAAGCGACGGCCTTGGACTGGGATTGTCCATTGTGTCCGGCGTTGCTCAATCCAATGGCGGAAAATTGATACTCAAAGCACGAGAAAAAGGCGGCTTGATTGCCGAATTGTCTTTTCGTAAATAGGCTTGCTTCCCATGACAAATGAACGGCTTACCGACAAACGCGCCCTTGTAAGAATCGTCGACGATGATGAAGATCTCTTGCAGGCTCTCGCCTTTATGCTCAAAAGTGAAGGTTGGGAAGTAAAAACCTACAACGGTTCAGCCTCTTTCCTGGCCGAGGACGATATTTCCATCCCTGGCTGCGTCATTCTTGATTACAGCATGCCTGGTCTTGATGGCCTGGAAACCCAGAAGCGTCTCCAGGAATTGAACTATCCTCATCCTTTGATCTTTCTTACTGCCCATGCTGATGTGGACATGGTTATTTCGGCCTTCAGACGCGGTGCAGATGATCTGTTTCGGAAACCGGTGCCTCCGTCGGTTCTCCTATCCGCCGTCGCTCATGCTGTCCAAAAAGATCTTCATGCAAAAGGCGAATCCACACAACACGTTAAAGAACGATTCGCGCTGCTGACGGACCGAGAAACCCAGATTCTCAAACTGGCAAATCTCGGTCTGATGAACAGGCAAATTGCGGAACGTCTCGGTTTAAGTGAACGCACTGTCGAAACACACCGAGCCAACGGCTACCGCAAACTAGGAGTCAGAACACTGGCTGAACTCGCCTTATTCATGACTGCCTTACGAAACAACGAATGAAGTAATTCAAACTGACAAAAAACTAACAAAGAGCTCTGACGATCAAGGTTGGAAGTAACGAACGCACCGCGCAAGTGCAAACTGTTTTCAGACGCAAGCGTAACTTTCCACTAGCTAAATTGAAGTAAACACTTTCAGACACGGATACTATCCCCAAAACAATCTTCGTCGGCAGCTTATATCGCGGGTACCTACCGATTGCCACCTGACAACGCACATACCTCGCCCAAGAAAACGGGCCTTGCAGAAAACAAACTCCTGCAAAGCCCGTTTTTTGATCGGCTACCGCACTCGTCGTAACCGATCGGCCACAACAAATCGTTCAGGGGTTAGAACGTGATGCGCACACCTGCGTTGAAGAGGTAGGGATTGTCAACTTCACCGCCCGACGTACGTTCAAGTTCGCCATAGAAGTAGGAGCTCTTGCCGAACATCACCTGAGCACCGATACCGTAGCTCACCCAGCCGCCACCGAGGTCTTCGGAAAGCGCCTGACGCAGATTTCCTTCGGAAGCCATACCATCGGCGTCACCCAAGAAGTCATAGGAGTAGGAAACCATACCGTAGATGGTGCCGGCCTTCTTGGGGAAGTCAAAGCCGGTGCGGACACCGACGCGAGTGACAAAGGACTGGAAGTCATCCTGTTCGATCTTCACGCCGTTGGAAGCCGTGTCATCATCGCCGGAGACAAAGCCATAGGTGAATTCAACCTGCGGTTCGATGTAGGCACGTTCTTCCATGAAGCGGAACGTATGTCCCATTTCAGCCGTCAAACTGAAGGCACTCGATCCCGTCTCAAGGCTCATGTTGCCCGAGTCGATATCGTTCTTCAGGTAGCCATAGCGAGCGATCAAGTCAAGGAAGGAGCCGCCGTCAGCCATATACGTTGCGTATGCAGCCAGACTGTAGGAGTCACCCGTTGCTGCACCCTTGGCGAGATCCGCATCCGAATCGGTATAGGAGAAGGCTCCACCGACAATCCAGTGATTGTTGACGCGATAGTCGCCACCGACCTGGATGGTGGTGTGATCCATTTCAACTTCATTGCCGCCGCCCCACTGCGATTCACCGCCGTAGACGCGAGCCCATGCACCGATGGTGCCTTCAGCAGCACGGATGTCTCCCAAACGCTTCGTGAGATGGTTGATTTCGTTTCTCCACTGCACGAGGCTCATGGCGTTCAGGGAGCTGTAGTCAGCGAGCTTCACATTGGCCGCAGTCGTGGTGCCGGTTACCTTGCCGTCTTCATTAACTGTCTGAGTAACGGAACCTCGGATGTCGCCTTCTTCAACCGTGCGAACCTGTTCAACGCCTTGGGCTTGCCCAAGTGTCAGACTCTTTTCGCCGAGCTCTTCGAGATCGTCCGCAGGATCGGAGAGATCGTCAGCCGTGATGCCGGTGTAGTTCATGGAAAGACTGGTTGTCCCTCCTGCGTCCGAAACAATTTTATCAACAGACAACGTCGCAGTCGTAAACGTGCCGTCCACACTGCGTTTAGCAGCTACATTGATAGTGCCGCCAGTTCCAGTCATGCTCTCCACTTTAACGGTACGATCAACATTAACGAGATTAATGATGCCATCGTTGAATGCAAGCTTGTTAACGGCGATTTGCTCTTGCCCATGAGTACCCTCGTTGACACTGTCTACGACTGCTGGAGTCCACTGCGCACCGTCAGACAAACCGAGCTGGAAGCCTGAAACGACCAACTTGTCGGAATCAGGATTCGTGGGTTGCCAGGACTTGTATACAGAGCCGTTCCAGTAAGAGTTAGAACCGGACAAATTGATCAGAACATCGGCATCAATACCGGTTCCGGACGTCTGTCCATCGTAATCGAAGTCAATGTTGCCGTTGAGCTGTACGGTTCGGTCGTTGTTCTCATTGATGCGCACAACTGCGTTACCGCGAGTCGCCAGAACATCGGGACCGGAAGCATAGAGATTGCCCGTGATGGTCAATTTGCCTTCGGACAGGGCACCGATCGCAGCAACCGAGTTTTTGTCGGTCAGCTTTCCGGTGTAATCCACCGTCACAGAGGTATTTTCAGCATCAATGACGAGATGCGAAGCATTGGGGTCACTATTGGTAGTGGAGTTTTGAGCAATAATGCCATAGACAGCGGCGTCACCATCGGAAGCAAGGGCAGTTTCGGCTGTCACGTGAATGTTTAGATCCTTCGCCTGAACATGCACCATGCCCCCGTTAACCGCGGCAAGACCGACTGCATAGGGCCCCTCAGCTCGTAAAGTAATGCTCTGGGTATTGGTGCCGCCCAGATTTAAAACCGGATGGTAATGATAATTAGCATCACCATTGGCCACAGCGGCATAGCTCCACTTAAGATCTGAGTCATAGGTAGTCGATACATCAATTGTCGATCCAGTAAACGAAGCACTGGTCGCATCACCGCTCACTAAGATGCCGAAGACATCCGTTTCAGTACCATGGTAACTGAAGTCATCTTCAACAACATCGGTACCCGTTGTGAGAGTGTATGCATTGACGCCGCCCGCCATCGTTGCCAGAACAGCAACAGTGAGTAAAGAGAGAGACTTTTTCATTTCTTGTCCTTGGAATTAAGTTTCCGAGGACAGGAAATTTGCCCCCCCCCGAAGCGAATCTGTCAACTATTCCCTATCACAATCTTCCTAAACTGTTGCTCAAAGGCACCTATATCACAAAACTCCACAAGGCCAGCAACACAACCTGACCGGTGAGAATTCGCAGGAACATCGCCAGCGGATACACCGTGGAATAGGCAATCGCCGAAGAGTCCTTTTCGGAAATCGTGTTGGCATACGCCAGCGTCGGAGGATCAGTCGTCGCCCCCGCCAGCAGTCCGACGATGAGGTGATAATTCATTTGGAACTTGATGCGAGCGACGACCCCCGTGATGATGAGCGGAACGACCGTAATAACCAAACCCAACGCCACATAAAGCAAGCCGTTGCCGTCAATGAAGGCATTGACAAACCGATCGCCCGCGCTCAAGCCCACACTTGCCAAAAAGAGCGCAATGCCCATTTCGCGAAGCATCAGGTTAGCCGAATGAGTCGTGTAGGTAATGAGCTTAAAGTGCGGCCCCCAGTAACCCAGGAGGATGGCCACGATCAATGGACCGCCCGCAAGACCGAGTCTCAGCGGTACGGGCATACCGGGAATCGCGATGGGAAGAAAGCCCAACAAGATCCCCAGAACAATGCCTAGAAAAATCGAAATGATGTTGGGGTGATCGAGCTTTTGCACCTGGTTGCCCAAACGATCGGCCAGGCGTTCGATCGAGCGCTGCGGTCCGACACAATAAACCTGATCGCCCATCTGCAAATGCAAGTTCTGGTACGGGAAAAGCGTCATGCCGGCACGAAAGACTCGTGTGATATTGACGCCGTCATAGCGGCTCAGATGCAGTTCTCCAAGGCGCATCCCGTTGACCTGATCCTTGGTAATCAGAATGTTGCGGGCGATCAGCGGCGAATGCGCCGTCGCAAGATCAATGTCGGTTTCCTCCTGCCCGAAAAAAGCAACGATGGCAGCCTTAGACTCGGCTCCAGACACTATTCTCAGCTTGTCACCCACAAATACCTGCGTGTCAGGACTCGGACTCGTGATCACGCCGTCGTGCAGAACGCGCGAGCAGATGAAAGCTCGTCCGATGAAGTCACGGATGTTGCGCATCGTCTGACCGTTGATGCCGGCATTCGTAACAGCAACATGAAAGAAGATCGGAGCATCGCTGTTTGCACTCGCTTCTTCGTCCCAATGCCGATCTTCCTCTTTAAGATTGATGCGAAACATCTTTCTTAAAATTACTGCCGACGTGATGATGCCAACCACACCCAACGGATAAGCGCAGGCATAGGCAATGGCGATGTTCTCACCTTTGTAGCCCAACATATCCAGCGCTTCCTGCGTTGCACCGAGGCCCGGCGTGTTGGTGACGGCGCCGTAATGCACGCCAAGAATCTGAGGAAGCGTCACGGTACCTTGCAAAACCAGAAAGAGCGCAATCGTCAGGAGAATGCTTAAGCCCACCGCCAACAGGGTGAGCAAATTGAGCTGCAGGCCGCCGCTTTTGAAGGACGAAAAGAAGGAAGGCCCGACCTGCAGACCGATGAAGAAAACAAAGAGAATGAGCCCGAAGTCTCGGAGGAAGTTGAGAACCGTGCCGTTGACGGTGATGCCGGCGTAGCTCACGGCCAGAGCGACAAAAAGAACGAATGTGACGCCAAGTGAGATGCCAAACACCTTGATGCGACCTAACGTCATGCCAACCGCAATGACAACCGAGTACACCAACAGGATGTGGCCGATTGAATCCGTATCCGTGAGAAGCGGCATTAACCAGTCCATAACTGACCTCCAGCGCGCTTTGCTACGCTCTTGAGAACTATACTCTGCGGCAACAAACGCTACGGATTGAAACAGACTTGAGGAGTAAAAACAGTATGCCTAAGGCAATCATCGTCGGCGCAACATCCGGAATCGGCAAGGAAGTGGCACTGCAGCTGCTTGCCAAAGGCTGGGAACTCGGCATTGCAGGAAGACGAACTGAGCGTCTCGAAGAAATCAAAGCCCAGGCACCGCAACGAATCCATACACGCCGCATTGACGTACGCTCTGACGATGCCGCCAGCGACCTGCTCGCTTTGATTGCCGATCTTGGTGGAATGGATCTGTACATCCATTGCTCAGGCATCGGATGCCAGAACACCGAACTCAATCCTGACGCTGAATTGAATATCGTCGCAACCAATGTCGACGGTTTCGTGAAGCTGGTTGACTGCGCCTTCTCCTACTTCCTCGGTAAAGGCGGCGGACATCTGTGCATCATCAGTTCCATTGCCGGCACCAAAGGCCTCGGAGCCGCCTGCGCCTACTCGGCTTCAAAGGCCTTCCAGAACACCTATCTGGACGCTCTGGAACAATTGTCTGTGATGCGGAAATGCCCCATGACCTTCACCGATGTGCGCCCCGGTTTTGTCGATACGGATCTGCTTGCAGACGGCAAGAGCTACCCGTTCAAAATGAACGTCAAGGATGTCGCCTCCTCCATTGTCAAGGGCATCAAAACGAAAAAGCGCGTCCTGGTCATTGACTGGAAGTACAAGCTACTCGTCTTTGTCTGGCGTCTGGTGCCGCAGTGTCTGTGGAAGTTTTTTCCGATCAAAAGCTAACCGTCATGTTTTTCAAACAGTCGGTTCCGAGATTGGACTCGTGCGTTGGTGTCTAATCAGAGCCAAAGGATCGTTTTGATCTATATCAAATCCTTACACGGAATTCCTTCGGTTTTCGTGCGGATTTGCACGAAAACCGAAGGAAAAATGTGAAAAAGCAGATTTTGGTTCCGTTTGCAGTGATCTCTGGTCGAGAATGTTTAATAAAAAGAACCGTGTTCTGACATCAAATTGACAGTAGATTCCAATGGTGTTTGGACGGTGCCTCTCGGCTCCGACTTGAAAGCTAATTTGAGCACAGTTGAATGGACTCTATAAAGTCGCTGGCGAACGAGACGCGACCGACTCTCGCGTGCAAACGACGCGCGCTGCACTCAACCTCAGAAGACGTACTTGCCTCCGAAATTGAAAGTCCACGTCTGGTCCAGGTCGTTACCGAAGCGATATTCGGCGTCGCCATAGGCATAGAAACTCTTGCCTAACGGCGCCTGGAAGCCAAGGCCAACGTCAAACCACGTTCCGTGATTGTTGATTTCAAACGTTTCACCGCCGGCAGCAGTTGTCTTGTCCTTCACATGAATATCTTGATCACCGGCCCATTCATGCAACACGTCGGCCTTGATATAAACGTTGGCGTTCTTTTCCTCGTCAAGCCAACGACCGACTCTGAAGCCCGCACGCGTGATCAGCGAATGGATTGAATCCTGATCAATCTTTGTCTGACCATTCGAGTAGTCGTTACTCGACACGAAGACATATTGAGCCTGGATCTGCGGTTCGGCAAACCATTTAGAAGCTTCACTTGTGAGCTGATGTCCCGCTTCGATCGACAACGCAGTCATCCAGTTCATGTAATCGGCAGAAACGCTCGCACCCGAGTCAAGTTTGACGGCATATTCGTTGGAAAGACGTCCCACCTTGCCGATCATGTCAAGGTACGATCCGTTGTCGCTCATGTAAGTAGCGTAAGCCGACAGGGCGTAACGCTTGGTCTGACCGGAACCAGAAATAGATTCATAGTCCGTGTTGCCGTCCATCAGATCAATTGCGGCGCCGTAAATCATCTTGCCGCTGTCGACGAAGCTGGTGTAGTCGTAGCCGATTTGATAGGTGGTGTTCTGACTCTTGAAGTCCCCCACTCCCGCGGCTGTACCCCAACGATCGTGACGCACACGCATCCACAACGCATTGTTTGACTCATCGTAACGGCGATCGCCATAACGTTGATTAAAACGGTCAATTTCAACTGCGTTGTAGTAGAGACCACGAGCGGTCGCAATCACAGCCCGGCCGGCATCTGAAATAGTTCCGCCATTCTGAATGCCACCGATAAGGTAGTTCTGGGAGCCTTCATCATGTCCGGCCTTCTGATGGAGATCGCTAACAGCCACATTGTCTTGAGATTTATCGTCCCCAAAAATCGCATCGATAGCGCCTTCACCGGGTTTGTAGACACCCTCTCCGTTGCGGTCACCATTGAAGCGGGCGTTGTCTTCGTCTCCTGTCTGGTAATCCTCCGTAACGACTTCCAAATTCCAGTTTCTGAAGCCTTGATCTGTAATCTCCACAAACTTGAACAAATCACCCGAGTGACCACTCTCTACAGAACCAACCGTCGCGAAACGCAATCCTGTCAGATCCTGTACGGTCACACCATCAGCTAAATGTGCCGCAATCGTAAAGGAGCTACCTGCACCAACGTTTTGGATGTAGAGCATATCCGACTCAATTTCGTCGGTACCATCCGTGTAGGCTCCTAGATTCATATCAAACCGGCCACTACCGGAAATGTTCTCTATCGAGACTGAAGAATTCGAGTTTCCCGTTAGGTCAATGCGGCCGCCTCCCGCACCAAAAGAAACATTTTTCACAAAGCTCTGACCGCGCGCAAACCAGGTACCTCCGTTGAGCTTCAGCGTTGCAGAGCCTGCTTCCTCAACTGGAATCTCTTTTCCATCATCAGTGACAAATGTTGAATTGCGGAAAACCGTACCGGACTGAATAGTGTCGAGTTCATGGTAGTCGTCAATCTGGCCTACCATTACCGACCCAGTTCCCAACGTTATATCCACCGCCCCGCCATTGCCGGCATAGACATCACCAAGGATATTGACGACGGAGCCGCCGCTTCCGACCGTAATTGTCCCCCCGGCAACATCGGTATCTTCTGTGCCACGTCCAGCCACAATCGTCCCAAGAATGTCAACCTGAGAGCCATCAAAAATAGTGGATGCGCCGCTGACGGCTCTCACAGCAAAGGAATTCACCCGCAGTTTGTCTTCGTTGTCCGCTGCATCGTAGCTGGCGTACCCGCCTTCGTATTCTGTCCAATTGGCTGGATTGATATGAGCAGAACCGATTCGAGCGACAGCGTTGTCTTCCACATCAAGGCCTACGGCGAACTTTGCTGTGACGTTCTTAATCGTCAACGAATTAACGTCCAATTCGGCGTTTGTTCCATTAAAAATGCCATATGCCGAATCTATCCCATTGACGCCGTCGATGTAGACATCTTTAGAACTGAACTTCACCTCGGGAGCCGGCTTAGTTGAAGTCGACTGTCTAGAGCTGTTGCTGATTCCATAAGCATCACCGCCGAAGACATTTTGAATTGCAACTGTATCTTGTTCAATGTGGCTTAGATCATCACCCTCCGTACAGTTCTTTATACCAACTGCGACTCCATCATCGGTGGAAAACACACCGTCAACCAAAACAGTCTGTCCATTCCAGCGACTGCCTTTGGCATCAACAGCAACGCTTGCCTTTGAATAAGTCTCTTCCTTTCCAATACCTCCGATGTTTTTTATGGTGACCTCCTTTGTCTTCACATGACGGACTTCGTCGTTGTTTCCCGATAGTGTCACACCATAGGAGGAAGCTCCGGAAACACCATCAATATAAAGAGATTGATTGTTAAAACCCGTACCGAGGCTTACAGAAATCGCTCGAGCACCAAGTAAACTTGATTTGATATTTCTGACTTTTATATAATCAAAATTAAAATCCGATTGATTTGAGACTTCGATGCCAATAGCTCCAAATACAAAAAATGAAGTCGAAGTCCCCGTTTCCAGAACATCTTGTACGATAAACGATTTGCCTATGGCATCAGCCCGATTGAAAGATGCCCCAATAGAATTGTCACCGGATTTAATATTGGATATATTTATTGTTGCCGTACTGCCATCCAGAACTTTAAGCGACCCGTAATTAACATACAACCCCTGAGCACCTCGTTGTGCTTCAACATTTTTGACAGAAATCGCCCCATACCCAAAATCGCTATTACTCAAACGCAATCCATTAGCGTAACCCATGATCGAATTAGAATAAATGTTCTCTATTGATACATCTACCGCATTAACCGAGCTACTTTGTATATCAATACCACTGTAGACTATATCACTATTACCTGATATTTCTTTAATATTTTTAACCGAAATGCTATGAATTAAAGCATCAGAGAATCTAAAAGTATCAAACCTTAATCCTCCGTTCCCTTCATAATCAGGACCAGCGCCTTTCATATCCGCAAAGGTTATATTATCAATAACAACTGAATCGATATCGATATTAGCGCCGAAATCTCGCCCTGAATCCAAAGCATATATACCGTCAAATTTCTCTGTATGCGTTTGATTCTTGACAGTAAACGGTTCAGATTGGGACTGTGTCGAAAAGAATGAAGCAACGATCAGAGCGATCAGCTTGCGATTAAGATGGGAATTTGTATGGTAGGGGGGGGGCAAGTTATACATTTTTATTCTTTTTCATTGAGCATCTGCACCGTCTTTCGCATTTGATTTCTACACGAAGACGACCTGTATCTTGCGGGATTATCTCACAAGCGACACACGAACTACAGTAAACTACCTTCTGTCCACGAAAACTGTCTCCTTTGTGCGATAACCATCCAAATTCGCCTCTCACATGAACTGAACCTCAGTCTTCAGAACTTCAACTTGTGGTTACGTTCCAGCAGGCCCCCTGCTACCGCACCGCACTATCGATTTTCCCCCACAAACCCATACTACTTTCTTGAATGACGGAGCCAGATGAATTGAGGCGGTAGCGCAACTGCGGGAGTATGGTCGGACTCACTCAAGCAACTCCCCCGAAATAGATCACTTCGAAGCCTGTAATAAACTCAATCTTCGTCAATCCCCCGACATTTGTAAATGATTTCAAAAGCACCGCACTTCGACAACACATCTGCAATTTCATTATCAGATCTGATCGGCTTCAAATGCAATTCCTTGTCCTTGAAACTATTGTGAAGCCACAGCCAGTCACCATGGCCTTTGTCCTGAAAGTACTCAAAATCCAAGGTGTACTTTGTACGAGAGAACCAACACAGACCGCTTTCCTTAGCGGTAAAAGGTTCCAGGTCGCCCTCGAAGAAAAACACCTGATCACCCAAATCCCAAAATAGCTGCGGCGATTCGGATTCCTCACACAAAGGCGACAGCGCCTTCTTGCTGATATCCACGAAGTCCATCCAGATGTCCCGGAAAGGCTTGATCAGCGTTTCGACGAAACGTTCGGAAAGAGTGAAGTTCTTGTAGTGCGGATAAGCGTCCTCAAGGCAATTTTTGATTTTCTGTCGAATCGCTTCGGCTTTGTCGTTTCGCTTGCACCTGTCGATGATGTTTCCTGCGGCGTCCCTGAACTCGATTCTCCAGCTGCTCTTCTTATGGAACACGATGGAAACACCATTTTGCAACTGCAAAATGCGACCCAGGTACTGTCGTTGGCGATCCTTGTCGTTTTCCGGCCAACGCTTTTTCAGACTGTATTCGATGAGTAACGGTCCAGCGCCCTTGATAGGCGCCACCTGTACAGTCTTGTAGTGATCCGTCTCATCTGGACGAGCCTGCCTGAGTCTTCCCAACAAATCGGAACAGGCGCAGAAAATTACCTTGCGAACAACCAGGGAGTAAGGATATTTCTTCATATCTATCCAAAACAGAAAGATTCCTGAATTACCCTGAAAGCTTACGAAGTAAAGCGTCAATCTATGACGCATCAAGTTGACACGATTTCAACACCGCACTGCGAGGGACAGACCGCATACAAATGGTTCTTCAGATCGTTGTACAGATGAGAAAGCCAAGCCTTATCAGCTCTCCCAACCTTGAAAAAAGACCAAAAACAATCTGTCTTTCCGGCATAAATTTGAGCATTTCTGACATCGCTCGCCTCAAAAGCATGTCGACATCTACATATGCCTTTGAGCCACGACTAAGTTAAATCGAATTGAGTAAAGTCTTTTTTACTAAGTTTTGTTTTACTAGCAAGGTGGAACATGCGGTTCATCGGCCGGAATGCAGAACTTCAACAGCTTTCTCGATTCTCAGATCGTTCTCCGGACTCTCTCGCAGTGATGTACGGACGTCGCCGCGTCGGTAAGAGTGAGTTATTGCGTCAGGCTCTCAAGCACAGCGGACTGCAGTACGTGTTCTTTGAATGTCGTCAAACAAGTGAGACTCAGAACCTGGCGGCTCTGCAGGCAACCATAGGCCTCCAGTTAAGCGAACCGCCGCTTGCCTTTGTTGCATCGTTGGAAGGCGCTCTAGAACAGCTTTTCCGCAGAGCGTCCGACGAGCCGCTCGTGCTGGTAAAAGAAGTGTCTTCTTAGTTCAGGTCATATTTCTTCGCTCTAAAAATTCCAACATCAAGAATGAAGACGAATGAAAAACGCCCGACTCCCATCTTCCGAGAATCGAGCGTTCTATCGCTAGACAGCTTTTGTCAAGTCAGCCAATGCCCGGCCATAAGCCCCGCCACCATTAGCATTGAAAACATCAGCTGCGTTTTGGCTGTCGAAGCGTCAAGCGTCGCTATGCTCTCCGTATTGACGCCATCAAATCGTCCGACCTGCTTGCACAAGGCCATCACACCCACGGCAACAGGCAGAGTCAACAGCACTGTCAACGGCAAAATCCCGAACCAAACAGTTGCCAACAAAATTGCAAACGGCACGAGCATCTCAAACTGATATAGCCACACCGACCGTTTTTGTCCCAAGACTGAGGCAAGCGTACGAATGCCAGCCTCCGTATCCGTCTGAGCATCTCGCAGATTATTGGCGTGCAAAATGCCGACCGTGAGAATTCCGGTAGGTAGCACCGCCCAGATGGCATCAAGCGACCACGTCCCCGTCACAATCCACGCCGTAGCAAAAAGCGGCGTGAGCGTATAGGCGATAAAGATGACCGCGTCACCGCCGACGCGATACTTCAAGGGCGGATACACCAGCGCCGCCGCAATGCCCGCAAAAGTCACCGCCAGAAACGGCAACCCCGTTCTCCAAACGAGAAAGAGCGCACACAGCGTTCCTACGGCAAAAAGGAAAATTGCAAACCAGAGAAACTCCCGGGCCACGAACTTACCGTCGACAAGCTGGCGAACTCCCAACGTGTTTTGGTTGTCGACGCCGTACCGAAAGTCAAAATAGTCGCTCCAAACGTTACCTGCCGCATGAAAAATGACGATGTTCACAAGCGCCCAGCCGGCATTGACCGGATCAACGGCTACACCATCGGCGAAATAGTAGGCAAGGACCAAAGCCACCGGCATTGTCGAAGCCGGATACGACCACGGGCGAGTCGCCAGGAACCAGTCTGCCAGAGTGCGCTTATTTGTCATGTCGTACAACTTTCCTCTACACGGTTAACGGAAACCCGCAGTATACCCATTAGTAGTGTCCCGAATACGCTCTGACACCAACGGCCGCCCAAGCGGGCTCGAAAGCAAACGAAAAATTGACGGCACCGTCAATCAGGTCAGAAAAACAGGCGGCCAAGGCGGAATCCCTCTCCTACTTCTTTGCCATTTATCGAGTCGACACGCCCTGAGATCATGGCCACGCCGATCGGCGATTGAAAGAACTCCAGTGCCTGATCGAGATCCATTTCGAGGCTGACTTTGCCGCTCGAAACCGGGTACGTCTTGATCGTCGTATCTTTTTGCAAGTCACAGTAGTTGCGCTTCAAGTCAAAATGGCCGTGAGTGATCCCAAGCATGATCTGCATCTCTTCATCGCTGCCGTTGGAACGCTCCAGCAGAAGATCCAGGCGACGTCTTTCAAGCCTGAACTCCGCCTTTACAATGGCCCCCTCCTCGAGGTAATGAACGTTCACGCAAAACACCGAGCCGGCCTGAGTATTGACGATGATCCACTGCGGAGCCGGGCACCCGGACTCGTTCAGTGTGATACACCAAGTCTTGCCGTAATTGAGCTCAGGATTGGGAATCACGCGCCGCACGTAGGTCGTGATCAGAAGAAGCGCTTCATGAGAAAACCGAGACTCGCGAAAATTCATGTAGCGCTCCCAGTCGCTTGCAGTGGCTTTGTTCTTGGCTTCCTCAAGCGTTTCAAGCCAGCCGCCTTGACCAAACTGAAGGACGGCGTACTCGTCCATGCGATCGAGCTTCTGGACGGCGGCAGAAACCGAAAGATATTCCTTACGACGATTGAGTTCTTCGGCAAGCTTGACCTTGGATTTGTTCGCAAGACGCAGTCCCCTCTTCTGCGCCGAAGCAATCACGGACGTCTCCAGATTCTTTCGTCCCTGCATATCCATCATGTCGGTCGGAAGAATCGCAAGCGCAGCCAGTTTGACACCGTTGTGTAAATGTTCCTTTTGTCGATCCAGAATGTCGCAGGCCTCTCCGATATAGATTTCACCTCGTTTTCGCAATTGAATATAGACGCCAGGTAAGCCTTTTTTCAATTTGACATCAAGACAATGCGGCAAATTCTCCTGAATAATTAACGTGCAACCAACTTCGAGCGCAAACGATCGAAATACGGTCAATTTGTTTTCAGTAATTTTTCCCTTAGATTCTTCCATTTTCAAAATCAGCCAGATATAATAAAGCGCTTATGTAATTTTTAGCCAAAAAGCAGCTCTCGAGAGGTCTTTTATTTGATTTTGTAACACTCAATCTGCTTTTTCATCCGAGTCGATACCATGCAAAACTCATCTTCTTTCTACACGACACCTTTCCATCGAATCTCCCATCATTCCTTTTCTTTTATTTGATTTAACGTCAAAGGTGTCACCATGCGCAAACTCAATCCAATCACGGCTTTGTATTTGAAGATTCTGGAATTCATAAGCATCCTTCTTATCAATGTAGGCGGGAAAATCGATGATTTTGTAGACACAAAAAACGCCACTCCTGAACAAATTAAGAGATGCAATAAACAGGGAGAACAAATTCGTAGAATTCTTCGGTTTTGGGGACATAAGTTCTAATGAACAGTTCCTAGATAGGTTTAAATCTAATGGCTGAACAATCCTCTTGAGTCATGGAAAAACTCAACCCCATCACCGCTAGCTATCTCAAAATCCTTGAAGTTATCAGCGTCATCCTGATCGCGGTCGGAGAAAAGCTTGATTCACTTTTCTCCTCCCAACGGTTTGCTTCAGAGAATCCCTGGCGTCTCCATCATCAGGATCCTTGGTGGCTCAATGACGATCAACGCTTCGAATCCCACCAATGGCATTCGTCTTCAGACTCGGAGCCAATTGACTTCGGTCTTCCCGACTACTACTTCAATCAATTCGATCCTCGCAGTCCGTTTTACGACCCTTTCCCGGTTTCCGATGACTGGTATGACTCCTTCACCGATCCGTACATTCATCACGGCACAGAGCCGTTCGATTCCTACTGAAATCTTCATGGAAGTCTGATTCCTTTGGGCTGACGCGCGATCTCCACCAAATGCTCCCAATCCGACTGCGACACGTAATCCCGGTCGCTGGCACCGATTTGTTCAAGTCTGTTGTTTAACGTCGGATTGTCCGCAGCCCAGGACCTAAGGTCTTCCTGGATCTGGTCACCGTTTCGATAACCCCATCCACCCATAAATGCATTGCGAAGAGCAAAGTTCTTGTCCTGGTGTTCCATGTTGTAGGCTTCTCGAGCAACAAGCATCACACCTCGATCAAAGTTCATCTGCTTTTCTCGTGTCTGCTGGCTACTCTGATGGCTGGCTACAAACTGCCCATGTTGGGCATCAAACTGTTCGGCACCTTCAGACACTCTGGCATTCATGACATCTCCGACTGTCGAGGCATTAAGGGTCGAACCGGAGATTTCGCCGATCCTGGCAGCGTTACTGTCAGCAATACGTTGCACATTGGCTGGCCCCGCTTCAAAGACGTCTGCATTGCGATCAACAGCTGAAACAACCGTCCCTGGACCGAAACGATCCGCAGGCGAGACAGCCCCGCCGGCTCGTACATGCTGCTCTCCGGCAAAACTGGCCACCTCCGCGGGCTCATACATCGCACGCAAGGCAGCTTCACCGCTGCCGTAGCGTTCAATTGCTGAGTTCATTAACGGCACCGAAGCATCAGCCGACGTCGTCACAGATCCTGTATCCGACTCGTTTAAGGTCGAGACAGCCGACACGGATTCCACATGCGACTGCGTTTGGTCCCAGCCAGCCGAATGAGTTGCATCCAACGATTGGACAAAGCCTCTCGCGTAGTTGCGCACTTGCTCGTCTGCATGATTATTGGCCACGCTCTCAGCAGCAGAACGAACTGTCTGGTAGTTTGTGGTGACACTTCCCCCGCTTTGCGTGCTTACTTTCCCGGTCGCTCGATCTACCAAATCCTGTGCATCTCTGAATGTCAGGGCACTACCAAGTTTTCCACCCACAATCACATGTGACGAGCCTTGGACCTTTGGAGAAATTTCAATGGGCGCACCTACCTGAGAATTACCTGTGACGCCAAGAATTGGAACACCAGAGTTTTGCACAGAATTACCATATGCTGGCGTTCTTATCCAATCTTTTAACCCTGCGGCAAGATCAGGATTGAAGGGAGCATTTCGGTTTGCACTACCCATAAATTCAAGTCCAGTATTACTTGACAAACTGGTGCCCTCACTCACCGAACTCGTCCGATCCATCTCCGACGCCCTCGTCAAAGTCACACTATTACCCCACCCGCTCGTATCCGAATAATTCGTCGCAAGAGACTTCTGTTCACTCAACGCATCCTTTAAGGCATGCGCAAAACTCTGCTGCGTGGAATCGCTGCTTGAGGCCGACTGCGAGAAAGAGAATCGCGCGGCATCGGTGGAGACGGTCGAGGTCTGTCCCACGTTCGAAGCCAAATGTCCGCGCACGAGACTTTGCTGCATCTGAGAGTCCACCCCGAAACTCACGGCAGTGCGCTGCAGACCCGTCACTTCGCCGGATGCGGCTCGCGTCACGGCGCCGTAACCGGACTGCGTCACCGCCATGCCGGTGTCCACGCTTCGTATCGAGGCATCGGCTTTGTTGGAAGAAACGTTGTTCAAAGACACGTTTGACACGCTCACGTTGCCCTGCGAGATATTTCCCGCGGCAATTGCGGCACCTTGAGATGCCGCAGCGTTTTGAGCGGGCTGCGTCAAGCCGCCCACAAGCTGCCCCACGGCCATGTCACCGGCTCGCACCAAGGCGTAGGAAATCACGGGAACGGCACAAAGCAAGGCCCCCGCAATCGCTTGAGAGCTTGCTCCCGTCTCGCGGATGAGCGTGGCGGCCTGAAGGCTCGAGCCCCCGAAGTTTTGCGCCAGTAGCGTGAAAGGATGCAGATCATGCGCTATGACAAGGTAGTTGACGACGCTCGACAACGCCGGCCACAGCTGCACGGTCAAGAGAAGCGTGACGTAACTTCGAACGACCCCCGCCATCCCGGATCCTGACACCAAGGCAATCAGCGCCACCACCGGGAACATCGCAATCACCACAAACTCCAGAGCGTTTCGGATCTTCGGCAAAGCGTCTTCGGCCATCTTTGCCATCGTGCGGTAGTTGATTTCACCGGCAAGATTTCCCTGAACGCGGGCCAAGGTGGAGGCCATCGCCGCAGGACCGGCCACCGTCACGGCGTGGCCCGACATCACCTTGGGCAAAGCGGTCAGCAGGAGCGAATGCTTTAAGGAGCTCTCGGCCGATCGCGAAATCCCCAGAAGCAGACTTTCCGTCTGCGTGATGCTTGCGGCAATCGACGTCGACGGATTCACGGCTTGCGGATCGAGCTTTACGTGCACCCAACGCTTTAGGGCGGGAATTTCCACGTTGACCAGCACCTGCTCAAGTTCCGCGACGGCGGCAGGGCACTTGAGCACCGAACCGTCGGGCATCACCGCAACGCGCGCGGGATTGACCCAGCCGTCGCTTTTAATGAGCGTCCAAAGGTCGCTCGAAGCCATCGCTTCATCGGCCTTGCGGCCATCCAACACAACTTCCGGCAAGACGCAGTTTTTGAGAACCGCCTGCAGGGTTTCACGACCCTGCACAGTCACCGGCCCCGTGCGCTGTAGCACCTCCATCACGCGCTGCGGATAGACGGCACCGAAACTGGAATACTTCGCCACGTCGGCCGGAATGAACGCGGTCTCATAGGCCTGAGTCAGCCAATGCCCGATGCGGCTGGAAGCGGACGCAAAAAAGGCCATCGACAAGGGGACATTGTCAACGTTGTAAACCGTTTGACTCCTGACGTCTTCAATGACGACCGTCGCTTTGGGAACGATCGCCACAAACCAAAAGAGCACCGCGCAGGCAAAGTAGGAAATCACGCTTCTGCCTTCGCCCTTGACCGCGCCGATCAGAAGGCACGCAACCATGCCGGTCACCACCAAGAAGGCCGCAAGCTGCACAAAGCCCGAGCCGTTGGTGACAGACACCAACCCCTCGAACAAATCCCGAATCTGATTGCCGTTCCAATAGGCGTAAAAGACAAACGCGTCGTCCATCACTTGAACTCCTTGGCGCTTTCGGGCCACGCCTCGATCGTGGGCGTCACTTGGTTGACCGCCAGACTCTTTTCGATGTGTTCAAGCTGAAGAATCAAATTCGAGGCGCGTGCCATGCCCTGAAGGAGCTTGTCCTGCCGCTGATAGACACCCTGCTGCACGGCTTCGATTCTCTCTTCCAGACGCCGCACGTGTTCGACATGCTGTGCGGAATGATCCTTGGCGCTTGACCCCGACAATGCGGCCTTGATGTCACCCGCCAGGGAATTGACCGCGGAGGCGAGCAATTCGTAGGCCGCCGCATCCACGTAGATGCGCACCAAGTCGTCAGCAATGCCCTGATAGCGGGAAGTCGCGGCAAGGTTCAGGACTCGCAGCAGAGGCACACCCGTCGTGCCGCCCAAGAGCATCAGTTCCCGGTCGCTTACCAAGGAAGCGTTTCGCTCCCTTACCGCACGGCGATAATTGGCCGCGGCGTCGCGCAGTTGATCGACGAGACTTGCGTCGCTCGTTTCCGCGGGCGAAACCTTCAAGCAGCGCTTGGGTTCGTCGCAATGCAGCCGTTCGATCTTGACGTCGCCGCGCACTTCTCCGAAGAGAATCGGCAGCAGATCCGCGCCCGCATAGTGAGTGCTCGTCAAAACGGCGTCCTTGCCCGAGCCCGACTTTCTCAGAATCGTCGTGCCCACGAGCGTCATCATCACTTCCTTCAACTCCTGACTGTTGCCCTTGGAAAAGTTTCCGCTGTTGATAAGCGCCCAAGTGAGGTTGATTTCAGGAGCCGAGACGACGTTGCCCGAAGCGTCCTTTTGCACCGGGGCCTTGTCGATCGCCTTTTCGCCGTCGTCACGCACCTGGCGGTCGGCTTCGGACTGATCCGACGCAGCGCCGCTTGCGCGCAAGGCGTTCTTAGCTCCGAAGACAGCCTTTTGCAGGGCTCCGTTTGCCCCCGTATCCTCCATGATTGACTGCGCTGCGGTGCAGGCATCCGTATAGCGGTTGGTGTAGCCTCGGATCAGATCCGAATAGCGACCCACGATCTCATTTAAGTCCGGCGCCATGTACTGAAGCGCCATCTGAAAGGCGACGCCGGGCAGTGCCGTACCCACGCTTTTTAAGAAACTCACGAACTCCTCGCGGCTCGGAATCGAAAACGCCCCCAAAAAGACATCGATGCCCCCGCAATTGGCGCGTAGCGACGGCGGCGTAATCGCAAAGGGCGAAAACTCCTTTCTCGGCGCCTTAAAGACAAAGCCCCCGCCCGTGACCACATTCATGCCGCCGGCCTGCAGAACACCGGATTGCGTCACGTTGACGTTTGCCTGCGCTTCATCCAAGAAATCGTCCACAAAGCCCGCGTGTACATTCACCGCCCCGCAAAAAACGAGGGCCGCCGCAAGTCGCAAACGCAGCCCTTTGCTCAAATTCTTCGTTTTCACTCTTCTTATCCTTCGTCGTTATTCACCCGAACCGCGCAAGGCGCCTTCTGTTGCGGGCTGCCCCGCCTTCAAGCCTGCTGCTACCGAATCCCCCGCCGCAGAGGCCCTGTCGCGCAGCATTTCATTGGCCGCCGCATGCGTGTTGCGCACCAACGTCATCGCATCGGCCGCACCGGTGGCAATGAGCTTTGCCTTCGTCAAATCCTTTTCAAATCGGCTCACGAGCACCAAAGCCGGGAACTGTCGAACGCCCTGCGCGACGAACGCGCTCAAGCCCTTGTCTTCCCGAGCCTGCGGCATCAGAGGGTTGTCGGCGCCCGACACCGAGACGAACGCAGCGTCAAACCCGTACTCGGCCTGAAAGGCTCGTACCTGTTCGAGCATGTGCCGGGTCTTCAGCGTGTCGTCACCGAAGAAAATGAAGCCGTGATCCTTGGCCATCAGCCTGACCTCACGCATCATCCGACCCTCGCGTTCGCGCGACATGCCCGTAGAGACAACGTTTACCGCGGGCCTCACGGCCGTCCAGTCAAACTGCGGGTTGTCAACCAAGGCTCGTCTCCAGCTCTCGGCAAAGACGCCGGCCTTTTGCATCAAAAAGGCATTGGCCTGCAGGTAAAGACCGATTGCGGCCGGAGTCGGATTCATCACGGCCGCATCCATCCGGCGGTCCACCTCCTCTCGCAGCTCCATTACCGTCTTAAGACTCCTGAGCTTTTCAAGACCGGCGGCCTCCGCTTCGCGCGTCAAGGATTCCCCCGCCGCGGCACGATCGAGCCCATCGGCCGGAAAGATTGCCAATTGGCCGTCGCTCACGTGCGCGTCAGACTTCTTCACTTCCCCGGCGGCCTTCGACCGATCCTTCCTTTCAACCGCTCTCTTTTCCGTCGGGGACTTCACCTCATGCTCCCGTTTCTCCCCGTAAAAGAGAAAGGGCCTTGAGGGATCGGCCCAGACGTCCTGCGTCCAGAAGCCCTCGGCGCTGCGTGCCATTGTCCCCGAGGCGCCGGGATCTTCCGATGAAACGCCGCTTGCGCCCGCGCTCAGGCTCACTTGAATCAAACCGAGAAAGGCTGCAGCCACCGCCGCAACCTGCGCCTGACTTTTCCGCACCCCGATCACGGCGACTCTCCCCGTGCGCCGCAAACCGACGCTTCAACGCGACACTCGCCGTGTCCCGTCACGCCGCATGCCCAAGCGGTGAATTCGGGGAAAATCAGTACGCTCACCAGTCCCGAGAGCACCAACACAATGGAGGTGCGCAGCAGCAGTTGTTTGCGTTTCATCACATCGTCTCCTTTGATAATTTCTCTTTTTCTTCATTTGTCGCGTCAGAGTCCCTCAGGCAGCAGAAGCGAGGCCCGACGCCCCGATCTCTCGCCTTTTTTATGGCTTCTCATCGGTTTTTCGTAACCTTGAATCAGCGCGTACACGGCCGTGCAGTCCGTCCCCGCGCCCGTCTCGCCCATGAAGCATTTCCCTTCGATCGTGTTGACTTCGGTGTAGTGGTCCGACGACGCGGCTGCCTCCTTCACGCGCGCCCGGGCGCGCTCGGTGACGGCGGCCGTGTTCACCTTGTTTCCGGCAAGCGTTCCGTCCTTCATCGACTGCTCGGCAATTTCCGCGACCACCGGTCTCAAATCCATCTTGGTGAAGTCCAGACTCTGAAACTCCTCCAAGGTGAAACCGCGCGTCACCGGGCGCTCGGGCGTACCCCAGCCGATTCCGAGTTGCTTGCGTCCTTCCTCCTGCACGGTACGGGCGAGTTTCGAGTTGAAGCACACCCAGGTCTCGCGCTTTTCCAGGCACCCCGCACCCGACTCCTTGTCGCAGAAACTGCCCACGTAATGACAAAGCCCGCGGGACTTTCTCAAGGCGTGCATGCGGTCTTCGTCGGTGCAGGAAAAGTATTCGGCGGCCATCTCCAAAGCGATCGAGGCCAAAAATGCCGTCGGCGAAAACTCAAGCGTCAGGCTTCCGGCCGACGAAATTCCCACCGACACCCCGTAGTAGGAAAACGACGGCGAATACACGCCGCTGCCCGCACTTCCGTAGAGGGCCTGCAAGACGCCCTGCGTGGACTCAAAGGAATTGAGAATGTCGTAGACGTAAGGGCTTCCGAGCCACTTGATGAGTTCGGTGCCGGCGTCGAGCCCCACCTCAAGACCGATGGAAAGCGCCGAATTGCTCATGCTGCCCGCCGTCCCCTCCACGTCGTTTCTGCAGCACGAAAAGCCCATCATCTTGACGGTGCAGCCAGAGTCGGTCCCCTTGAAGATCATGTCGCCCTCGACTTCCCCGTAGATACCCGCCTGACGCAGGATCTCCCAGACGGCAATGCCTTCCAGAAAGTCCTCGCTTGTCTCCGGTTTCGCGGGTTCGCAAATCCCCGCGATACACAGTTCCCCGTCGCAGTCCTTGCCCGTGACGATCTCCTGCGTGCCGCCACCGCACACAAAGGTCTTGGTGAGCATCGTGCAGTTGCCGGCTTCATCGCGTCCCAGACACTTGGATTCGGTGAGCTTGCAGTCCTCCGGCCGCTCGAGACCCTCGCAGCCGTCGTCGGTGACCTCCTCACCGCTGCCGGAGCCGCAGGTGTAGGTGATCGCAGTGGCCCAGCAATCCTTGGTGACGGGCACGCCGTTGACGATCTTCGTGCCGCCGGGTTGCGTACAGACTTCCGAAGTCTTGCGGCAGATCGAGTCGGATTCCAAGTCTGAGCAGGTATCGACCTCCACGATCCCGACGATCTCGTCGCTTGACTCAATCAACTCGGCCTCGCCCGGATCAACCTCCTCGACCTTGCCGCAGTTGTAGACGACGCGCTCGGCCTCGCACCCGGCCTCGCCCTGCCTGACGCACGTGCGCTCGACTTCCTTGCAGCCGGGACTGGCTTCGAGCCCCTTGCAGGTCGAGGCGGGTTCGGTTCGCTCGCAGCGATACGTGCGCTCATATCCCCAGCACGAGGCTCGATACGCAATGCCGTTGATGACGCGTACGGGCGGGTCCTTGTCGACGCACACCTGAGAAATCTGCGTGCAGGACATGCCGGACGCCAAAAAGTCCTCGGTCATGGTTTTGCAGGAGGCGAGGTCGGGCGTGGGCTGACCAACGTTGACGGTCTCTTCGTCTTCGATGTTCGCGTCTCCGCCTTCCACCACGCCTTCCGGGAGTTTTCCCTTGCAGACTGCCTCGCCCACCTTCACAAAGCACGTCGGGTCGTAGTCCGGATCGCAGGTCGGCTCCTTGGTGATCGTGCAGCCGCCCGAGGCCAAATCCGAGCACCCCGTCGCGGTTTTCGCGCCGCAGTAAAAGACGCGCTCGCAACCGGCCTGGGTACACTTGACCTCGCCTTTGACGCAGTCCTGTCGATCGAGCAAATCCCCGCAGGCCGACTCGTCGACGTCGTCCTCCGTCTCCACGGTCGACTTCGTCCACTCGGCGTTGATCGGCGGCAGTTCAATCTTCTTGTCGCACACCCAGGTCTCCTTGTAGGAAAGACAGACCGCGTTGCCTGCGGTATCGGCGACTTCTTCCGAACACGTTCTCTCTTTTAAAACGCACCTTCCCGGTCCCGATTCGTCCGCATCGGCCTGAAGTGTCGAGCAGCCGTTTACGGACTGCGTATCGGGCGCAAGGCACGCGTACGTGTCGCGATAGCTCCAGCAGTCACGCGTCACCGGTACGCCGTCAATGAGGCGCGTGCCGCCTTCTTCCACGCACACGCGCCCGGTGACGATGCAGTTTTCCTGCGAAGCGTCCGCTGCCGGGGTCTTACCCGAAACCGCCGAGATCAAGATCGAACACAAAGCGGCAGACAGGATCTTCACATTCACACGCCCGTGCATGTCTCGCTCCAATGGTCCGTCTCGGCGTTCTTGATGAATCGCACGAAGGGAAAGCGCAGAAACACTTCTCCCTGATAGACGTGGCTCGTGCCCGAACTTCGGTAGACGGTCATCTTCAGCTGTGCGATGCAGTCGGCCTTCGTGCAGGAGACGTCTCCGGCAAGGCGCGCCTGTCCTCCGGTGATGTTCACCACCGTCTCAAAGATGTTGGTGCGCGCCGTCACCGTCACTTCGGGCTGACTGTTCACGGTCAATCGAAGTTCCAGTCCGTCAGCCGAACACACGCTCGTTGCCGTCAATGTGTCGGCTCCGGGCACCGCATCTTCCCCGAGACCGCCGAAGTCGCTGTTGGAAGCGGTTTGCGTCTCGCCCACGCGGCATGAGGCCTCGGCCGTCACCACCAGACGCCGCGTGCAGGTCTTCGTCACCGATCGGTAGACGGGCTTAAAGCAAGCCGCGTAATACTTTTCCTTTTGACTGGGCGTGACGGTCACCGGACACGTCTCGGCTGTCGCATCCTTTCTGCCCTCAAGGCAGGCAAGCGTGGTCGTCGTCTCCTGACGCACCACGACGGGAATCGAACAGACGGCGTCCTTTTCTTCCTTCATCTTGTTTTCGCAAGCCCAGAGGCTCGTTTCCGACAAAATCTCATCAAAGCGCTTCTCGCAGGTCTCCTGCCTGCTGCCTCCGGGTTCTCTGTTGGTGCGCACTTCACAGGTCATGGTTTCCTCCGGCTTCGGGATCACCGTGACATGGTCCTCGCAGTTGCCTGCAGAACTGCCGTTTCCGCCCACATCCACCCAATCGTCGGCGTTGTCGATCACGTCGTTGCGACCGCCCAGAATCTTGTCCTCCTCGTCGGGATCCAACACGGGGCGGTTGGCGGAGCCTTTGTCGACCATCTGCACCGCCAGGCACTTGGGATCGTTGCGGTTGCGGCAGGCGTCGGCTTCGCTTCGGCCCGGGCCGTAGAGCACGCCCTGGCCGTTTTGCCGCAGAGCCTCCATTTCCGCAGTACCCCCGGTATTCGACGAAATAAAGTCGTTGACGTCCGCGCCCTTCGTGATCTCGTCAAACTCCGGTATCGGCATGTTCCTGCCTGCGTTGACGGCATCCTCGACCCCCGCCGGGACGTCGCCGGCCGCAGCCGCGTTTGCCGTCGGCGACGAAATCCCCAAACCAAGCGCTGCGAACAAAAGAACAAACGCGGTCTTGCTACTCACAGGCTTCTCCCATGAAGGACAACCCCGCAAGAGTTCCCGCACTCAGAGCGCAACCGGCTTTCAACACGGCTTCTTTGGCTTGAGACACACGCACCTTGCCCGCCTTTTTCGCGACGAAAGACCTCGCATCCGTCAATTCGTTCCACAAAACTTCCAAGGCGTAGCGGATCGTCACCGCTCCGTGCACGCGCGCGATGTCGCCTGCGTCGTCTTCGAGCACAAAGACGGGGGCCGCCTCAATGCCGTTCTCCCGGAAAAACGCAGGATCGACGTCGATCTCCCCGAAGGCTTCATGCAATGCGGCAGCCGCTCTCACGATCTCACCCTTGAGCTGAACCCGCTTGTCTTTCGGCGCCGCAAAGAAGGGCTGCCTTTCAAACCCTTCGGGCACGGGCAAACCGCGCACGGCAAGACGCATCCCCGCTTTGGCCGCATCGTGTTTGAGAGCCTGCCGATAGTCCTTTTCCAGACTCATGCTCACGGCTGCGGTCAGCCGCACGCCGATTCGCCCTTTGGAGGGGCCTGTACTCAACGGCTGCGCCTCGGAGCCGTTTGCCGCCATCTCCTGCGCCACACCTTGCACGGCACGCATGGCGGCGCTCACAAGCTCCCGATCGGTCATCCGCGAGATCGAGTCAGAATCGTCACCGGCCGATGCCGAAAGGGACAGAACCGCAAGTCCGAAGCCTGTCATCAGACTCAAGGCGGCCTTACGCAACGCCCCGCAGCGTTTTGCTTTCGTGTCTTTCATGTGTTTTTCTTTGTTGAATCGACGTCAAACGGACGTCTCTGCCCTCAAGGCATGCCCGTCATGAGGTTTTTGGAAGCACAGCAGTCGCGCATGCGCCAGAGCAAAATCGCGCCGTCTTCACCCGAGACGGGAAAGGTCTTGCCCGCTCCCCAGTTCATGGTGGGTGCGCCCAAAGGACGACAGCATTTCGAACCCGAGGCCGTCACCGTCGGATAGATCAATTGCGTGCGCCAGACGTCCTTTCTCGGAATGGGCTCAAAGTAAGGGCCGCACTGCCCCTTCTTGCCGTACGCGGCCCACAGCAGCCCCTCACGCGCGAGTTTCACCGTCATGCGCGCGGCAATCAGATGCCAGGCCTGCAAGGGACTCGTCATGGAGGCGATCCAGCCCGCCAAGGGATAGAGCCCACCCTGACAGCCGCTGCACCAAAAGAGTTCCTTGCGGGGCTGCATGACCGAGGCGGCCGTACAGTCCAGGGCGCAGGCGGCGACCGCAACGGGATTGGCAAAGATCGCCGACTCGGGCGCCAGGACAAAGCTCGCGAGAGAATCTCCCCAGACAGGATCGAGTTCCGTGAGGTAAGCCAGATCCCAGGGCGCGTTTTCCAGGCACGAGGTGTCGACCACGGCCTGCAGCACGAAAAGCCACGGCGTGTTGTACCAATGCGCCTGATAGAAGGCCGCGCCGATTTCGGGACTTCCCATGCCGTCTTCGCCGACGTTGCCCGCAAAGGAGGCATTGACTGCGGCGTTGCGCGACGCACTGCGCCCGTGATACGGCGCATCAAGCCCCGGATCCATCGAAATGCCGCCCAAGGACACGAGGCAGTAGGGCTCCCGCACCACCTCGACCGTGCGGATCGGCTCCCAAAAGCTCATGTTGAAACCGGGCACCACCATGGGTCCTCGCTGACAGGTGCAGACGATGCGCGCATCGGTGTCGGGATCCGACACGCCGTTGCTGCTCAACTGCGCTCCGGCCACTTTCATGGGAAACATGCACGACCAACAGACGTCCGTGACGGGATTGGGAAAGGCGCCTTCACAGGCGGCCTGCGCGGCAACGGAAAATCCCATCCCCGCGGCGGCAAGGAGAGCAGCCAAACGATTGCGCCATTTGACAGCGACCGACTTCATCGGGACGCCTCGGCAGAAAGGTTGCCCTTGGTTTGCGGGAAAGAAGCCGGCAGCACGGCGCAGCGCGCCAAGGCTCTTGCAAATCCCGGATACTTGCGGTTTTTGAGGTCTTTTTCCGAAGCCCCGCCCGCGGGAAACGTCACGGTCCAGCCGCCGATGCGTCTTTCCAGGAGCATCACGGTGCCGTAGTTGCCCAAAAGCACCGACAGAAGACCCGCTTCATCGGTCACCACCGCCATGTCGGGCGCGTAACGGGCAAGGATTGTCCTCGTTTGTGCCGACAGCGGTCTTGAGACAACGGCAACGGCTCCGTCGCAGGTGAGCAGCAGTTCCTGCGCGGCATAGCGCTCGTAGGTGTTGTTGAGGTCGCACACAAAGACGGGCCAGCCCGCGCTCCAGGCCGCATAGGCCGTTCCGTTGCGCGAAAGCGCGGCCATCGCGCGATGCACGGTCTGCGCGAACTCACCGCTTGTCTTTTCGTAGTAGCGCACGAGACGCAGTCGCAAGGCTGCCTCCCGCGTGATCCAATGGCCGTCGTAACCCGATTGAAAGGCGCTCACCGATGCGCCGAAATATTGCGAGTTGAGCTTCAAGCCGTTGCGCCCGCGCTTGGCTGCAAGCATCTGACGAAACCCGGCGGTCAGGCTTTTGAGGTCCTTCACGGTCGCGGTGAGTTCCTTGGCATCCGGCACGGACAAGGCGGCAAAGAGTGCGGCCAGGTCGTTTTGGGCCTGCTCGGGGTTTTTCGCGGCCTTCGCCTTGATCGGGTCCAGGAGGTGCCGCACGAGCGACAATGCGAGCACGCCCATGTCGGAGGCCGTGCCCACGGGCATGGCCTGCGTCTCGGGAACCCAAAGCGAATGCGCGGCGAAGTCTCGGGCGGCGGCCGGATCCGTCACGATGCGTCCGGCGGCAACGCGCCTGTCGTCGGCGTCCATCTTGGAGGTGTTCTGATTGATCTCGGCGCGGCTGTGATATTTGGTCATTTTTTAATCGGTCATTCGTTGCGGTTGTCGTTGTTCTTTCGCTCAAGGCGCCCGAGCGTCTGCGGCCTCATCCTCTAAGGCCGCCTCCTCGATCTCGGCGGCAAGCTCCCTGCCGTCAAAGGTGAGCACCACGACCGTGGGCACGGCCTTCAAGGCAAAGCGGCGCATCAGTACGCCTCCCTGATCGGCGTACAGGCGCAGGTTCATCGCACGCGACGCCTCCGAGACGTTTCCGGCAGTGGCCACCGGCCGCATGCCGGAGCCGATGGAAGGCAGCTTCATCACAAACTTCCTTTGCACGGGATCGTCCGCGTTGAAAAAGACGTAGACGCGGGTAAAGCCCGAGAGCACGTCCTTCACGGGCGTTGCCATCGAGCGCACGGCGTCGGCGTCGAGAATCACCATCCGGCGCTTCGTGTCGACGCGCGCTTTGGGCAGTTTCAGGTCCACGGGCGTTTGCGCATGGCGCTTCATCGTCTCCGCGGTCTTTCGCTGCTCACTCCTGAGCAGCCCCAATCGGTCGGCTTCCGCGACGCGGGTTTTCAGGAGCAGCTCCCAGTCGGGCTCGATAATCGGTGCGGTGTTGGCCACTCTGAGATCAACGCCGTCTTGCTTTTCCAGCGACGGCGCACACGAGGGGCACTCCGTTGCCTGTGCGCTTCCTAACAGAAAGACCGACACCCATCCCCAACGGACAAGCGCTTTGCGCTTCGAACTCGACGTCCGAGCATTGGATGCCGGAACATCGGTCCCCGTGAGCGATCGCTTTTGCATCCCTCTCATCGATTCTCCCCATCGCGTCGGATTTCCTTGAATCGTGCAACGGCACCCTTTTGCACCAAATCCACGATCTCTTCTTTGATGCGTTCCGTCGCATCCTCTCCGCCGCGAGCCATCGCCACCACAGCTCGCGAATCCAGCAAAAGCAGGTTTTCCCGCGCGGCCACTCGGGCGCAGGCCAACACAAAGAGGTCGTCAAACGCTTCGCTTGCCACGATCACGTCTTCCAAGGCGGCTCGTCCTGCGAGGTCCAAAAGCGCTTTTTTGGCCGCCTGACGGTCGACGACGGCCGGCTGCGGAGCAAAGACCGTAAAACTCGTCACCGATTCAATGGCCCTGCTGCGCAAACCCATCAAGTCGGTGGCAAGAATCCCGGCGAGCAGACACACCCCCGCCGCAGCCGTCCATACGCCCGTGCGACGCAATCGATCTTTGATGAACCGCAGGCGTTCCTCCCAAATGGCCTCGTCGCCCTCGCGAGCCAAACGTTGCGCCGCGGACAGAGCTCGGAGATGCTCCTCGCGCCCCACCTCCTCGTTGATGCGGCGTCCGGCCTCCGAAAGACGCCCAACAGGAAGCCGCTCGGATTGATGACAGGAAACGGTTTCGGTCTCGGACGTCACGGGCTGCTGTTGACTTTGTTCCATGGGTTTCGGTTCCGGTTTGGGTTGGGTAACGGAAATCGCATGAGGGTCGGGTGCTTCAGTAAACTTGGACCTCGGTTCCTCAACGTTCTCTCGGGGCACGTCGGCTTCATGTTCATTTGTCGGCTCTCGGGCCGAGACTTCCCCGGTCTGCTGCTCGTCATCATCGGCGTCCTCAACCTCGGGCACCTCCGCCGTGCGACCCGCAGCCTGAGCGGCGACGCGGATGCGATGATGATCCTGGTGCACGTCCCAGACGCGGCGGACTTCCTCTTCGCTCAATCCGTTGACCTTGGCCAACTTCTCAAACTCCCCTTGCTGCCTGGCGCGAGCGAGTGCCTCCTCGTGAAAGGCCATCGCGTCGGGCTGCAGACGCATCGACTCGTAGCGCGACCGCTCCCAGATGCGGCGTCGCGCGGCTGCGGACAAGGTTTCACCCTTGGCGGGCTTTTCATCCTCGGGAATGCGCACGAGGACGGGCGATTCACTGGGCTCGTCAGTCACGTTGCGTACGCCTTCACATTCGGCCTGCGATTGCTGCGGGGCACCCCAACCCTGCGCCACGGCGGCAAGGCTCTCGCGGGCCTGTCGTTCGGCCATTTGCTTTTTCGGGCTTACGGGGAGACGGACGCCGGTCTTGTTTTCTGTCATGTCAGTCACTTCCTAGCCTGCGCAGGTCTTGCGCGCCACCTCGGCGATCGCCTGCACGGCGCTCTTACCCTTGGCCTTTTCCCGTCGCACGGCGTCGAACACGTCGGCTCGGGTGGAAAACGCGGTCATTGAGAACGGATCGAGAATGAGGCGCCCGACGACACCCGGAGCATCGCCCACGCGGGCCCAGACTTCCGAATAGGTTTCGGAAACCGTGGTAAGGCCCGAGAGCGTGCGTTGCAGTGCCGGGTCGCTCGTGAAGGCCGCAATTCCCTCGCTTTTCTGGCGAAAGAGAAACACGCTGTCGGCGTTTGCACGCACCGCTCGGGCGGTCCCCGACATCCGAAAGTCCTCCATCGACTGCGAGATGCACACGATCCCCGCGCCGTATTTGCGAAGCGTGCGGCAGGCCCACTCGATAAAGACGCCGGACTCGCCCGTCAAAAGCCTCCAGGCCTCGTCAATGACGATGAGTTTCTTTTCGCTTCTCGGACGCGTACGGATTTCCTGCAGAATGCGCATGATGCAGATGAGCAGCACGGTGCTCTGGAGAACCGGTTTGTTGGCCAAAGCCTCCATCTCGAGCACGACGAGCGCGGCCTCGAAGTTGACGTTGGCCTTGCCTTCAAACCATGAGGCAAAGCGTCCGCCCGCGGCAAAGGGCGACAGGCGCACGGCCACGTCGTGCAGAGCCGCGTCGCGCGTTGCCATGAGCTGCAGCACGAGGTCGGAAAGCTGAGCAATGCGCCCTTCGCTTCGTGCCTTTTGCACCACAGCGGCGATGTTTACCTTAACGAGTTCCATGGCGGTCATCTCCATCGGAGCCGAGCCGTTTGCCATGGCTGCGATGATCTGCGCGACCTCATCGAGCGTTTCGGCCGGATCCTCGCCCATCATGTCCAAGGGATTGAGGCAAAGCTTTTGTTCCGCCTCCCGGGCCTTTTCAAAGTCGATGAACTGACCTTTGGCCAACTCCACGCACGTCTCGTAGCTCTTGCCGATGTCAAAGACCCAGACGCGGCCGCCGGTGGCAAGAACCGACGTGACGATCTCCTGCGTCAACACCGACTTGCCCGAGCCCGAGGTGCCCGCCACCACGGCGTTGTAGTTGCCGTTGCGGTTGGCAAAAATATCGATGGGCATGAGTTCTCCGCTGCGAGCCACGAGCATCAGCATGGGTTTGCGTTTCGTTTCCGATGCTCTTGCCGGACTGCCTCGAAACTCCCCCACCACCGGCAGCATGTGTCCTGCCGCCTGGCGCGTGACCGTGTAGGCGCGCCCTGCCGTCTTGATGTCGCGCATCAAGCTCACGCCCGCTTCCAAAGGAAGACTCTGCATCAGATCCATCACCTGCAGCCCCAGGTCGACCTGCGCCTGGAAACCCGCCGCGGCGAGGACGTTTGCGGCGTTGTGCGCGGCGGCAATGCCTTTGCCCGCAGACGCATACACGATCATGGTCTGCGCGACGCGCGCGAGCCCCCTGCCGTCTTCGCAGGCCTTCTGTGCGATCTCGAGATCCCGTCCGCGCTCGGCGAGGTCCGTCAAAAAATGCCCGATTTCGGTGTTGACGAGCTGCCGCACGCGGGCGTGTTTCATGGCAACCACGGAACGGTCCTGCGTGAGTGCAGAAGGCTCGACGCTCGTCGTCCACAAGAAGGGCGTGTTGATGCGTGCTCTGGACGCGGCTGCCGCTCCGTGCACGATTCGCAATCGCGACAGATGCGTGTGAGCGGGCAACCCGGTCACGGCCAATCCGACGGCTTCGACGGCGTTTTCCCGAGCGTCGGCCTCGGCCGTCGGAGACGCAAACACGATCCCGTCGCGGGCGACATCGATCGTGGTGTCGGGAAAGACCGCCGCGGCTCTGAGAACGTCGGGTCGCACGCGGGCTTCGTCGTCGGCCCCTGTCTTGGCGCGATGTCCCGCAAGGCTCGTCTCCGGCAGCAGACCGGCGGCGGTCTTCTGGGGATTGACGATTTCGCGCACGGTGTCGATCCAGTCCTGAGCGTCCCAGGCGTAGGCGTAGATTCCGAACTGCTTCAGGGCCACCTCGATGCTCTGCGACGCTCTCAGAAAATGCGTCAGGGCCTGCGAGGAGCGACCTTCGAGAATGTGGAGAAGCTCGGCTTCACCCGGCGCACAGACGACCGACAGCCACACGCGAAAGTGCCGCACGGGCGTGTGCGTTTCAAAGGCAAGGCTTCTGGCGCGCTCATCCATCATGCGGGCGCGGCGCACGGCCATCTCTTTCAAGACCCCTGCGGCATCCTTGGGCAAACGCTCGGCCTCGGAGCGGCTCCTGACGTACTCCGTCAGGGTTTCGCGAACGGAAGCTGAGCTTGCAAAAAGCGACACGGAATAGACCGATTGGCCCGGCATTTCAGAAGACAGAATTCGCTCCAGGCCTTCTGCCAACGCGTTGTCGGCAGCCAAAGCGGGCGTCAATTCAAAAACGCGCCCGACGGCGGAAACCGGCGTCTGGCCTCCGTCGTTCAAGAAAAACACGCCCGAATCCTCGGCGTAGTAAAGCACGCTCAGCACGTGGCTGAAGCGGTCCACGACGGGCACGCCCGAGCCGCGGTGCACGTGCCCCGTCATGCCCGTGACGTTGCTCTTGAGCAAAAGAACGTCCTTGAGACGGTCCCTGATGTCGGCAAGCCTGCCCCAAAGGCCTTCGGTCCGGCTGGTGCGTCTCGTCACGGTGCGGTCTCCGGAGTGGCTCGCATGGCGCGCGTTCTCACCGACTCGATTCTCCAGGCGGCATCACGCACGCGCATCCACACGCGCGAGTCGGAATGAAGGTCTCCTGCGGCATCCACCCACGGCAGAATCCAGAGCATCACGAGACGCTCGGGAGCGCGCGAGGAAAGCCCCTGATGTCTGGTCGGGACGTTGACGGGAAGTTCTTGCTGACGATCCGCTTCGACGGGCGTGCTCGTCACCGCGATGCGATCGTTTCGGATCGGCTCCCGGCCGAGCGTGTCGTTGGTGTTTGCCGAGTCCACACCCGTGAGCGTTTTGGCTTCCGACTTGACGTCGTCGGCATGCTCTCGCTCGTAGGTCGCCGAAACGGTCGTGCAGTTGACCCCGCCCGAAGCCGGGCAGCCGAAGTCCTCCTGCGCGCCCACGAGTCCGGTGATGTTGCCCGCGCATCCCGTCAAAAAGACCGGCAGGAAAGCGAGTGCCGTGTGAAGGGCCTTTTGTTTGGTTCGCTTCATGGTTCGTATCTGAATCTTTATGTGTTTCTTAGTCATAGAGAGCGCTTGCGGCCTTCATCTGCTGCCCGAAGAGTTCGGAGCTGTTGACCGCCTCACCTTCGTCGGCTGCAAGCGGCATGGCTTGGCTTGCGGATTCCTGCGGCGTCGTTTCATCCACGGCCACCGTCAGCCCCTGCGAGAGAATCAGATCGACCTTGCGGCCCGAGTCGATTTCCAGACACGGGAATATCTTGTCGGCCAAGCGGATGTAGTAGTCGGCGATGCGATCGAGCGCACTTTCGAGCCCCTCGCCCAAACCGGCGCGGAAACTGTCGCTCACGGTCGTTCCGACCGCTCCCGACGTATAGGTCGTGGTGTCCTGAGCCGACAGCGAGACCGCCTTTCCCAGACCCGAGATGGAACCGGTGAGAAGCGCACTTGCAATCGCCTGACCGCTACGGGTCACAAGGCGCGCTCTGACGCCCGTCTTGCCGTCGTCGCCCGTCACATAACCCTGGATGCGGGCGTCCAGAGCCTTGCCGCTTTGGGTCATGCAGCTCAGACGCTCCAGACGAATCCAGACGCGTTCGCTCGAGAGGTCGCCCGTGGCGTTGGCCGTTACAAAGCAAGCCTTGACGTTGGCGCGAAAGGCGTTGGGTAGACGCGCAAGGTCCTTGATTTCGAGCAACATCGGCACGGGGTTTGAAGAAGCCGTACCGCCTGTGGAAACCGTCGCGCCCGCAAGCACCACGGCTCTGGCGAAACTGCCGGCGGGCAGATAGGTCCCGGCGGCTTCGTTTCGGGCGCGATTGGCGGCAATGGGCGTATCGCCCGCGTTGGCTCGCTTGGGCGTGAAACGTTCCCTGGCCGCCGTTCGGATCGCTTCAAAGTCCTTCGCGGGATCGGTGACGGCAAGGCGCTTCAAACGGGGACTGTCGATCGGGACAACGGCAGCAGCACCTGCGTTCATTGCGGTGCCCAGGCTTTGGGCTTCCCTGTTCGCGCCCTGAGCGGAAAACGGAGGCAATTCGGTCACGGGAACCGAAGTGTCGGACGCCGCGTCACTTTTGCCGGCGGTGCGTTTCCCTTCCTTGGCGTCGAGCTCCTTTTGAAGCCGCATGGCAAGTTCCTCGATCGTCTGAAGGCGCTCGGTCATGCCGGCGAGCTTTTCGTCGTACTGCTTCTGGTAGCTCTGCTTGTCGAGCGCATCGGGCTCAAGTCGAAAGTCGCTCTTATAAACGCGCACGGGCTCGGGCCGTGCCCGACGCTCGTCGCCGGCGACGATCATGGCGCCCGTCACAAGCACGAACACCACGGTTAGTCCCGCAACGGCCGTCTGCATCTGTTTTTTCTTTTCCTTTTGCTGTGCGGCAACGCCGCTTGCCTGCGAGCGCTCCTTTCTGCTTTGCGCAAAGCCCTGAAAGCGGTTGAACATCGACTTCATGCGCAGTTTCAGGGAAAGCTTGGAATGCTCCTTGGCCATCGAAACGCCTGCGGTCTGCTCGCTCTGAGACTCCGTCGTGCGGCCCTGCGAGTAGATGGCTTCCGCCGTGTCGTTGTCTTCCTGGTAGTAACGGGGCTGATCGAAATCGCGGCCTGCGGCGCTCGACTCGGGTACGGGTTCCTGAGCCGAGTTCGGGGTTTCTTTAAAGGCCGAGGTGCGATTGGGCTTGCGCTCGTTTGCCAGAATCTCAGTGAGCTCCCGTTTGGCCTCTTGCGCTTGCATGTTTTCCTGCCAGAAGACGGCCTTGCCGTTGTCCGAATACGTAAGACCCAGTTCCTTTGCCATCCTGTTGCGCTCGGTTTCAAAATCAAAGGGCTTGTTGCTCATCTACCCTCCTCGGTACGGAACTGCGAGGGCACGGCGCCCGAAAGTTCGGTCAAGGCGCTTTCAAAGACATCGCGGCCGCGCAGTGCCGCCTCTCGCGAACGGATGATCGTGACTTCGGTCTGCAGTCGGTCTCCGGGGCGCACTTCCTGAGCAACGGCCAAGACGCCGCGGATGACGCCCGCCAGGCGTGCTGCGTCAGGCACCGACGCCTTGGGGGAGACGCGTGTAAAAAGAAGCGTCTCGGTCAATTTGTCGGCGGAGAGAAAGGCCCGGGTTTCTCTCACCTTGAAGCCCTCCCAGTAAACGGAGCCTTCGGGTGCGGGAAGACTCGCAAAGCGACGGTCGTCCTCGGCGCCCGTCAGAGAACCCACGGCACGAACGTCGTCAGCGATATCTGCCTTGACGCTTTTTTGCACCAAGAGCTTCAAGTCGCTCACAAAGTCGCCTGTGTCGAGTTTCATCAAAGGTGCGGCAAGTGCAATTCGCGTCTGCCGATCGTCGGCGGCGCCCGCCACATCCGTCTGCGGCACCAGATCGACCGTCTGAGACGGCACGGCGCTCACAAAGAACTGCACGGAGAAGTTTTCGGTTTCGGTGTTGAAGAAGGCCGACGTCACGTTCTCTGCGGCCGAATTGAGCCAAGCCGACTTAACCTTCACAAAGACGATCCCGCGCTGCTTGTCGGCGGAGACTTCCAGCGCCTGCGTGTCGTAGACGACGTCGGTGATTTTCTGTCCCTGTACGCGAACGAGGTTGACGTGATCGCGCGAGAGCGGATGCGTGGCGGGATCGGCGGCAGAGGCAGGGTTTGCAAGAGCAAATCCAAGCGCACAGACACCGACGAGCGTCTTTGTCAAAAAGGCGTTCTTCATTTGGTTTGTTTGTGAGCTGTTAATAATGTTTCAAACGCACGACGCCGAGGCTCTGAAAATGTCTCAGAGCGGCGTTTTGGGTTTGTCGTGCTTGTGTGATTGATGCGCGTCAGTTCGGCGTATCGGGAGTTTCATCTGAAACGACGGCGGCGTCGCTTTGCGTGAAGGCAGCGAGTTCCGCGGCAGGATCCGAGCTTTGACTCGGGCGGATGGTGAGCTGAGAAATCTGCAATCGTCCGGCCGTTACAACATATCGCATGCAGACTGTTACATCGCTCGTTTCGGTCACAGTGCTTGCGATCATCATGCGGCGTTCGCCGGTAAGGCATACGCTCTTGGCGGTTTCGTCCACGGCCGAGGCGTGACGGTAAAAGACGCTTGAAGCGTAGTTGCGAACGAGTTCAGAAGCGCCGCGGCGCACGGCGCTTGCCATGGAGCCGTATGTTTGTGGAGCGACGTTTTTCAGGAAAATTTCGGCATTGGCAGAAGCCGTTGCCGGCGTCATCGTCAGAAGAACGGAAGCTGACTCTGAGGCAAAGGACTCCATCAGATTGGGACTCACCGAATCGTCGGTGGCGATGTAGGTTTGCGTGGCCGCCGGTGACAAGACGATCGTGCGGCTGTTGTCGGTTTTGGTAAGAAGCGTGAGCGCCAAAGCGGCATTGGTGACGAGACTCACGCCCAAGGCCGCCACAATGGCGCGTCGGATCTGCAGATGAGCGGCGGCTTCGGCCGAGACTGTCTGAATGATTCGCTGCATGGGTACGGTCTTTTTCGGTTTGACTGACGGCGAGCGACTCGAATCGCCCTGTGTCTTCTCTGTCTGTTCGGTTTGGGTTTGACGTTGTTCGGATTTACCCGATGAAATGGCGTCTGGCGCTTTGAGGGACTCGGATGAAGAAGTCCGCCGGCAGATGCCAGTACGCAAGCGCCACCGCGCGGGAAGTGGATCCCCCGCCACGGGCTTTCTTCCAACCCCAGGCAAAGAGAAATGCTCCGACGATTCCTGCGGTGAGCCCCGAAACCAGAAGCCCGGCAACCAAACCGCCCATGGCGGCCAATACATAGTCGCTCTCCCAGAAAAGCAATCGGGAGCGCGCATCAAGCGTTCTCGGTACGGGAATCGGCTGCATGTGTCTTTCCTTTTGTTCGGTTATGTCGGGGGTTTAGTGCGAAAGGAGCCTGTTGCCGAGAAAGCGATGCAGGCCTCTTTCGCACAGGTCTTTGCTTAGACTCCGACGCCGTTAAAGAGCGTGTCGATGATCGCGGGCAACATCAGCAAGGCCACTGCCGCGCCCATTGCCGTCACCGCCGCAACCACGGAGCCGCGAACCAGACCCGTCAATAGGCCCACAAGCAGAAAGACCACTGCGATCGCTCTGCCGAGGTAGCCGCGCGCCCAACCCGACACGAGCTCGTAGAGCGATTTGAATTCCGCTCCACCCGTGGCGGCGGCATGCGCCGGATCCGACATCAAAAGCAAAGCCCAAACGGCGAGCACCGTCACGAAGCCCCACTTGAATGCCTTCAGGCGAGCTTCGTCCGACATGGTGAAAAACATCGTTTTCTCCTTTGGGGATTGCACAAAAAAACGATCGGTGGCGGTTTGTCCGTCCCGACCGTTGTCCTCCGTACCGAGCGCAAAGACGTCCCCGCGCCCGGCACGGCGGCGAATTCTTCGCAAAGCAGCCTGCGCCGTCAAGGATTTTTCAGGACGCTTTGGAGCGTTTCCGACAAAGTTTGCCGCAAAAATTTTCGTTGCTCCGTGGCGTGTTTCCGACTCGAATTTTCAATGCCGTCAATGGTTTAACGGGTCATACAAAAGCGTTAGGAGGCCCGAACTTTTCATCAAAAATTCGCAACGTGCTCCCGAGTCGTGTAGTCTTCGCGGTCTTGCTTTTTCGTTGCCGCAACAATATGTCGATCGCCGACATTCGAATGTCCAATCGAGAACGCATGTGATTTGACGGTCATTCGCAAATTCCCGTCTATTTGATTTCTGCCGTAGTTTTTCAAGTTTGAATATCGGATAACAGCACTTTGCTCCCGAATCCCGATTTTCAAGGCCGCCGTCCCGGCTGCCGGGCTCTCCGGAGCATGCTTTTGATAACTCTTTGTTTCTATTTAGAAATATCTCTTTAGGCTTGACCTTTTCATTTTTATCCATGCTCATTGTGAGCACTGTCCCCCTGCTTTCTCCAATCGACGGTTGATGCCGGCGAATTCTGTCCGGCTCAGGACCGAATTTTCTTCCAATCCGTCTTGCAGAAAAAAATATTTTTTCAGGCTATTTACATTTCAGTAAATTTTCCCTAGATTGCCTCCCTTCGCTCGCTTGCGAGCAGCCCGATGTTCCGATATTGGACACCCACCTTAACTCCGAGCGCCTTATAGAACGGCCGTTGCGCTTATTCGAAGCGAATAATCGAGCGGTTGAGAATCGCAAAGTGCGCTCTTACTTATTTGGCCAGAAAGCAGTTTGAAATGACCAAACAAATTGAAGCTAAGGAGAAGACCTTTGTCTCAGCATGCAAAAACCACATCGCTCCGCGGCCAACACCGGTCCGCACACGCTGGAGCGTTCAGCAGGACCTTGACCTGCGCTTTGCCGCCTCGATCTTCGAGGACGTGGAAGGAGGCGTTCGCAGCGCGATGATCGATCGCCTGCAAATGGCCGTTCTGCGCTCTCATCAGCCTCTGGAAATTTCCGTGTTGTCCAATGCCGTTCGCGTTCTCGGCAACTGTCGCCACGACCGCTTTCACACGGTCGCCCGCGCCTGCGACTTGCAATACTTTCTCTCGCTTTTTTGCTCCACCATGACCGCGCCGGAGATCAAAGGCATAAGGAGTCGCTGCAAGTTTCACTTCTGCGCCACTTTTGAAGCTTTGACGGACTTTGAGAAAAGCGCCACCACAAATCGCAAGGACTGCCGCCTGGTGTTTGTCGACCTCACGCCGATGCGTTTTGAGAAATATTCCCTTTTGCCTGACGACGGGAAAACACCGGAGAGCCGTCGCGGCGGGAAACTCATTCGCTTTACGATGCTGCGCGCAAGCACCAAGATGCATCACGCGATCTTTCGGGCGAAAGTGACGCCGAGCACTGATGTCGTCACCGAAGCCCAGGCTTTCGAGGCGGCCAAGGCCGTTACGAGAGATGTTTTCCCGCAAGGACTCTTTGTGAGTGAACCGAAATCTGAGCCGCGCGAGCACCGCACGATTGTTGCTACCACCAAAGCCATTGATGCGGTGGAAGCCGTCGCACAGTTCATCGTCAACGCGCTTGCTGCATACCGCACGGGAAGCAAGATTGCGTTGGCGCTATCGGACGCCACAGGCTTGGTTGATCCGACGGCTTTGAAGAAGGCCATTGATCGGCATCCGCTGAAGGTGCAGATTGCGGTTGGGTATTTGCCGACGAGGCTCTAGGAGCTTCTATCGGCCTTATAAAAAGAGCAAGGCTAGTCAAAGACACGATCGTCTCCGCCATACCAAGACATACCCCGACTATTCGCGAACACGCGTTACAACGTTGTTTTGCCGGCGCGTCGGGGTCCGAAGAGGATGCATGCTTTTGGCAGTGTGCGCTGTTCAAGTATCTGGGGCAGTCCACGCAGTATGAAGCCCCATGACGAGACACCGTGCAAAAAAGCAACTTACGTTGACGGAATTTTGTACAAAAAAAGGTCAACGCATTGATCTTTTTTTGCATGAGCACCCGAACATATGGAGAAAATGTCGCCAACCCAACTTACCTATGCAATGAGCATTCATCAGGCTGTTCAAGGAAGAATTCGACAAGTTTTCGGTTTAAACGCAATGATTACAAGCGTTCAAATCAGATATCACCCGCAATGAACTCAGATTTGTCAATTCGTCGCTCTTCTATTCCTCCCAAGCTGCTAATTCCAGTAACTTGGGCTGACAAGCGTTTGCGTTTTTTCCGGCCACGATTCAAATTTCAAGGGGAAACCCGTATGAACAAATAACAACAACAAGATTGACAAAGGATTTCTGGGGGGGGGTAGCGTTCCCGATATGCGTCTGTTGATCATGTGTAAAAGGCGCATAGCGAATAAAAGCATTTTTTCCGTTAAAAGGATTTTTGGCTATGAAAAAGACCCTCCTCGCTTTAGCTTTGGCTTCTGCATTTTCATGCACAACTGCCTTGGCTGCTAATTTAACAACGCCCATAACATGGGACAGTTTGGCTCAGGATGCACAGGACCGCACCAAGTGGACCGACTCAAATCTGACAGAAGACAATCAACTTCAAGTTCCCACAGCAGGATTGGCAATCCTGAATAATGTTAAAGAATACTCGGGGAGCATGTATCTCGGCGGCCTCGACGTGCCAAAAGGCGATTGGACTCAAGGTGGTGAAACCATTTACGGCATATACTCAAATCAAGATTTTGCGGATATGTAAAATAAGTGGTTGAGAGTTGTTAATTTATTGGTTGCGATTTTTCAAGGCCAAACCAAGGATTGCAACCTCAAACTTAACAAGAGCGATTTCGCTCCAATCAACCACTTATCTACCAAATTGAACTCTCACCTTCGAGCGGGTACTAACTCTCGAAAGCAAGGCGGTAGCCGTTACGGCTTTTACTCTTTGGTTTGGTTTTAGCTCTGTATCCCTGTTGCCGTTTCAGGCTAAGGCTAATACGTCAATCCTTGGCGTCTTCGGCGTTAAAGTCGTTATCCTCATCAACGTCTGAAACCGGCTCGGTTACAAACAACGGCCCGCGTTGGTCTATTCGTGGTCCAATCGAAAGTCCGTTGCTCGCGATAATGCGGTCGAGGTTTTGCTTTCTATAAAGCGTGCGAGCCCGTAAAGTCGCAAACGAATAACCACGGCCCTTCATGTCCGTTTCTTTAATGAGACGGTTAGCGCATTCCGTGTACCCGTTGGAAATGCGCGATGGGCATTCCCAATAGTTGAAAATGTACTCGCGGTGATTCTCCACTGTCTGGGCGAGCGCTCGGAAGGGATCAAACGGCTCATCTTCGGGGATCGACTTAAGCCAGGCCTCGAAAGCCTCTTCAGCATCTTCTCTTGAGTTGGGGTGTTCGTCGTAGATGTTGAAAAAGTCCTCTTTGAGGTCGTAAGCGTCCATCAGTACCGCGTACTTCTTATCGCCTCTCAACTCACGCAGGGCCGAGGCTTCGCTCGCACTGAGGTCGCGGGGGCGTTTGCGTAGCGCATAGGCAAGGCCTTTCTTGAACTCCAGTCTTCCTTTTTTATCGAGTACCCCCTGTAAGGACTTACGAACTGTGTCCAAAGCCTCATTGGCACCTTTCACCACGTGGAAATGATCGATCACCCAAGTTGCATTGGGGGTGTGTTTCCCAAGGCTTTTCCAAAACGGTCGGTACATGTCGCTTGAAACCCACTGCACCCGTTCCAAGCCTTCGAGCTTTGAAAAATATTCGTCCAGGTCGGTTTGTTTTCTGCCAGGCAGCAAGTCAAACACCGTTCGGTTTTCGAGGTCGGTGATGACAGTTACCATACCGACACGTTTGAGGTGCTTTTCGTCAATACCAAGAAACGCGGGAACTTTAAACCTCAAGAGTTTCTCGTGCTCCTTGACGTAGTTCTCAAACACGTTTTTCACAGTGACGTGGGACAAAGGGTATTCCTCTGCGACTTCACGAAATGTCAATCGCAACGACTTTTGAGCAATATCTGCGTAAGCTGCATCGGTCATTCTGTGAGTTTCATCGACGCCCCCGATTTCAGGCCGCCAGATGTTGCTGCACGATGAGCACCGCAGACGCGGAAATGAAATCTTGAGTTTGGTTGAGGTTCCTAAGTGCGGAGTCGAAACGACAACGATTGTCCGAGAGCCGTGGCTACGCATTGGGGAACCGCAGACGGGGCACACTTTCGGTACTTTACCGCAATAAGAAAGTGAAAACGTTTGGATTTTTTGCCCTTTAACGACGGTCACTTCGCTTGCGTCAAGCGAGCAGTCCTGCACACCAAGCAACTGCGCTACATGTTCACTGGTTGACATACGCTATTCTTTGTTGAGGTAAGCCGCGAGTTGAGCGATGTCGTAGCGCTTGCCCGAGGCAATGATGTCGTACACCTGCGCCATGAGAGCAGGAATTGCCTGCGGATCATTCAGGGCTTTTTGAGCAAGGTCTCCTGCCTCATTACTCATCATTGTCATCAAGGCTCGGAGCACATTGTTTTTTAGTCTCCCGTTTGCCATCACAGCCTCTTTGGAGTTGTTGGTATTGGCAATCTGCGTGGTTGTGACAATATCGGCAGCGACAATATCACTCACAGAATTTACAGCGCGGGCTTTCACCACAGGATCACCCTCATCGCCCCATATTTGGTTGAGCCGCTCAACAATCTTTGCCATTGTGTCGCGTTTTGGTGCAGAGCCTTCTCGGCCGGGACCAATAGATTGCAGCGTTTTACCGGAAACGTCTTGCGGTAGGTTTTGCTGTAAGAGACGATAGCCCGAAAGCACCAGGCCACGAATATCAACCTCATCAAGCGATGTTCCTGCGATTCGATGCCCCAAGAGTTTGGCAAAGTTGTAGAAAACCTCTAGATCAGGGTCTTCAAAGTCAATCACTTGGATTAAGAACGTGTAGGCAGTGCAATATTTCGCGAGCTTCTTTCTAAACGTCCCAAGGTCGGCTAAGTTTTGAGCCGCCGTATCTGCGTTGAGTTGCGCTTGTTTGGCTTGCTCCTTGTCGCCCGAGGCCTCTGCGGCTTGTTTGAGCTCAAGCCACGTCAGATAGGAGTCTTTCGCGGCCATGAATCTCTTGCGGAATTGCTCTGCCGGAGCCGAAACCGCAGAGTAAAGCGCCACACGGTAAGCCTCGCTGGCTCCTTCGGCAGCAACGCCTTTTGACTTGTAGAGAATTTCCTTAAAGGCTTCGATTTCGCGCGTTGCATAAATATCGCACTGATCCAACTCATCCTTTAAGGTGTAAACAACGTTGGGGTCTTGCGCCGAGTCCATGACGGCTCCCGTGTCGTAAGTCTTAAAGGCCTCAAGCACGGTCTTTGCGTCGTTTATGAAGTCGATCACAAATACCTTTTCCTTGCCTGGATACGTTCGATTGACGCGGCAGTAGGTCTGCACAATTTCAATCGCGTTACCGAGGGGTTTGTCAACGTATAGGGCAACGAGCTTCTTTTGATCAAACCCTGTCTGGAACTTGTTGGCAACAATTAACAGGCGACTTTCGGGGCGATCAAAGGCCTTTTCAACCGAACCAATACCGCGCGGGTTGAGGTTTGCTTCGGTGTACTCGTAGTCTCTCTTTATGAGCGCAAAAGGATTGTCTTTGAGGTATTCGTCTTCGGGCAAGACGCATTTGTCGCCCGACACCTTTTGTGAGAAAGCCACTAGTGGCTCACCTGGCACTTTGAAGCGCAACTTTGCTTCCACCTTCGCGGGGTCAAGATCAGGTCGAGAGCGCAAATAGGCTTCCATTGCGTACTTGTAGCGCACCACTTCGGGCCTGCCGGAAGTCACGATCATGGCTTTTGCCTGTCCATCGAGCAAGGAGGCCACGTTATCGACAAAGTGGTTGATGATCCACTTGGCCTTTTCCATGACGTTTGTCGGATGCAAAGAGCGCCATTTAGCGATTGTTCGCTTGGCTTTACGCTCGTCAACCAACTTATTGTCGAGCTTGGAATCGTCAAGCGTCACAATCGTCTTAAGCGGAACGTAGCCCGTGAGGGGATCAATGATGTAGCCTTCTTCAATGGCTTGTCGCATCGGGTACAGATGGAAACTCCCCATAATGGGGTTACCCTTGCTGTCACTTTTACCGGTTGGTGTACCAAACAAGGTATGCGTTTCCGCCTTAGGCGTTGCAGTGAACGCAAAGAAAGAGACGTTTGAGGGCATGGCGCTACTTGCCTGCAACTGGGTGAAGTAGGCGTTTACCACGTCCTCATCGGTTACGTCTTCGTTTGTGTCGAAAATCGCCTCAAATTTGAGTTTGTCGGCAGCCGCATTGAGAGCGGTCTTAAGTGATGCGGCACTGCTGCCTTCTTGGGAGCTGTGCGCCTCATCAACGATGACCGCAAAGCCTGCGCCACTCAACTCAGGCAAGGTTGCAATATCGGGCCACGCGTAAAGGAAGGTCTGAATGGTGACGACAATGATTTCACGCTTTTGTCTCAGGGCTTCAATGAGCTGTGCACTCTTAGAACCGTCCGCAACCACGTCGCCTTTGTCATCACGGCCGATCATCATCACCTGTCCGGTGACCTTTGAGAGCTGAGAGATGGTCTTTTTGATGTTTTGATCGAGCGAGAGTCTATCGGTAACGACAATGACGCTCGAAAACATTTTTTCGCCGTCGTCTCGGTGCACTCGCGCGAGATCGTGCGCCACCCATGAGATGGTCTCTGTTTTGCCGGAACCTGCGGAGTGCTCGATCAGATAACGCTGCCCTGGCCCCTTAGCGCGAGCATCGGCAAGTAGCTTGCGCTCGGCATCGAACTGGTGATAGCGCGGGAAAATTTGCGTCTGTGTCTTACGGAAGCGCCCCGTGATATCCTGTTTGTCTTCCTCTTTTTCAAAGACAAAGCGCTCAAAAATCGAAAGCCAATTGTCGCGTTGGAGAATTGTGTCCCACAGATAGTGCGTCTTGTATTCGCCCTTGGGTGCATCAGGGTTACCGGCTCCACCGTCTCTGCCAAGGTTAAACGGCAAAAACCGTGGTCTCGTTCCCTTTTTCAGGAACGGCCCGAGATTTGTGCACATCCAAACTTCTTCCTCAGACACAGCAAAGTGCACCACCGCACCACGCTTGTACATAAGCAAGGGATTCTTGCGGCTCGTATCAGGCTCGACTGCGTGACGTTCTTCGGCGTATTCGTTAATCGCATCGTGCACGGTCTGCGTGAGCTCAGACTTCACTTCGCCAGTGGCAACGGGAATACCATTGATAAAAAGAACGAAGTCAAGCGATTTGCGCCCTGTCGTTTGGTAGTGCACTTGGTGCATGAAACGCAAGATGTTGGCGTTGTAGCGTTCACGCTTCTTGGGAATGCGCTCATCGTCGGGAAAGCCACCCATGCACTCGATAGTCTGATATCCCGCTAAGGCAAAGCCTTTGCGCAGAGTCTGGATGGTTCCGTTCTTTTCTAGCGAATGCACTAATGCGTTGCGTAAGTGCTCACTCCATCGCTCGCCCTTTTCACGGCGCAGTTTTGCAACTTTCTCTGGGACCGTGCTTTCAAGATAGGTTACGAAATCAACAAATACGAGGGCGTCTTTGGGGTCGAAACCCGTATCGTTGGCGGAGATGGTCCACCCCGAGTCACTCAATTCAGCAACTTTGCGAGAAATGTAGCGCTCAAATGGACTTTCCTGATGGATTTTCGGGATATAGGTCTGAGTCTTTGTCATCTCTATTTCTCTGTGCAGTCGATTTTGCCGGTGACAGCGTAATGGATGATTGACTTTCGGTATTCGATGAGCTTTTCAATGATTTGTTCTTGGCGAGTTATAGCTTCATCTACCGAAACACATTGCTCATCAAGCTTTTTAGCAATCATCGACTGAGTTTTAAGCGGAGGCAGAATTAAATAATCGGACTCAAAGTCTTCTTTATGCAAATCCCATTGCCCTTCTCTGATTCCATAACTGAGTGCGTTCCAACGCTGTGCATAGAGACTTGATCTAACTAAATAATGAAGAAAATGCTTATCAATTACTTTGTTATCAATCTTATAAACAAAGTAAGCAGGGCTCACAATACCTTCGTACATAGAAAGACCAAGAGAGCCTTGCCATGCCTTCATTTTGTTGACAACCAAATCCCCTGGAAGGACATATTTGTAGGTTGATACATCTTCTGAGGTTTTGTTGTGATTGTCGTCCCTACTTGCTTTGGGGATGACACCGTATTCCCGATACAGAGAAAGCACTTGAAGCTCCCCTCCGGGATTTCTCTGCTTTGAAAAAGTCAAACACGACTTGACTTTAGCAAGGGTCCAATCGGAGGGAATCTTTCCAATCCACTCGACACCGCTGTCTTTCATTTCTGTATTCTGATCGAGTCCTTTTGTCACGGCATGCGAAATGAAAGATTTCTTGTATTCTTTGAGCTTTTCGATAGCCTTGCGTCGCTTGACAAGATCATCGTCAATGACAGCGCATCGTTTGTCGAGATAGGAAACGATGGCGGTTTGAGTCTTCACTGGGGGTAAAACTATGTAAGTCTCGCTCAATGTTATCTGATTTACGCTAAACAGTTTGACATCAACAAGATCGCGGCGAATTTGCCACCTCCAAGCGTCCGTAGTGAATAAATAGGCGAGGTACTTGCTAGCAAATTGCCGACGAGGGTTTAGAACGATGGTGTGATAACCACCATAAATTTCCCTACCACTGCCGTTACGAACATTTGCACCGCATCCATCAAGGTCTTCAGATGTATCAGCGAAGATAAAGCCTTCCTGAAAAACACGAGCGGAAGGATTGGCACTCGCTAATTCAACAGGAACACATCTATATAACGCGTCGCAAGTCTCCACAGACTTGTTTTCCTTAGAGTGAACCTGACCATAACTAATGACAGTACTCCCATTGGCAACAAGGTCTGATTTTGTAATTGAAAGCCCTTTGCTAAATCGGAACAAAGCAGAAACAGGGAGCATTTGCCAATCGCTTGGCAAATCACCAAACCAATGACTGCTATTGACTTCGGCCTGTGTCCTCATGCCAGGAACTCCCTCATAAATGAACCAAGGCCTTCCTCAAGTTCAAGAATCTCTTTGGCGATGACTTGAGGCTCGCGAGGTTTTTCGTATTTGTAGAAGTACCGATTAAAGGAAATAGACGTGCCAACCTGACCAACATTGCCGTCGGCTAATGGTCCCTTTTCGTCAGTCACGGTCTCATCTACCACGGTGTCCGGCGCGTACGTTTGAACCTCAGTTTTCAGATATTCGTCAATGTCCATGCTCAACGGGACATTTTCCGAGTCCTTTAAGTCAGGGTCGAAAACAACCTCATTTTTGGCGTTGACCGCAGGCTCTGTCGATGGATCACGCCGCCCAAACACTTTGAGGATCGAATCCATGAGCAATGTCTTTTGCGGCTTCGGCTTTTCCATCCGTTTGTGAAGATCATCAACTGCTGAAGCAAGCTCGGCATAGGTTAAGCGTTTGCCGTCGTTTGCTTTGAGCCAGGCAAGTAGCGCTTCACGGCTCTTTTCGGAGAGTTTCTCCATTTGTTTGCTTGAGCCAAAGAAGTCTTCAATCTTCGAGTCCGTTGCACTTGGCTCAATAACGACACGAAGCGGACGTTGCGTCACGATTTTTCTGTACATGAAGTCTTCGACCGGAACAAACACGGACTTGCCGTGATCGTGCCCATCAACGTACGTACGTACGATCCATGCCGCTTGCGCTTCGCTTATCTCGTATCGCTTATTACCTTGGCTTCGACGCAATGACGTTTTCTGATCGGAAGCGTCAATCAACTGGATGTAACCCTTGCGATTGTTGGACTTACGGTTGTTAAGAATCCATATATAGGTTGCAATGCCCGTACGATAGAAAATCTCAGTTGGCAACTTCACAATGCAGTCAATCAAGTCTTCCTGAAAAAGCCAACGGCGGATGTTTGACGGGCCGCTGCCTGCATCGCCGGTAAAAAGAGGAGAGCCAGAAAGCACAATCGCTGCTTTCCCGCCACCTTCCTCCACTGGAGCCATTTTGGCTACGACGTTCTGCAAAAAGAGCATGCTGCCGTCGCTAATGTCGGGCTTTCCTGCTCCGAAACGCCCTGCGAAGCCCTTAGCCATTTCCTCAAGAACGCTGTCTTGCTCCTTTTTCCACTCTTTCCCATACGGGGGATTCGTCAACTGATAGTGAAATGTCCTATTGGAAAACTTGTCATCGTCAAGGGTGTCTCCACGCATGATGCCCTCAGAGAGGTCTGTCATTTGATCAATCGCGTCGTGCGAGTTCCCTGCGATGTTGCGTAACATCAGGGCTGCTTTTCCCATTGCCCAGGTTGCGTCTTCAAGTTCTTGCCCGTAGGGAATAATCTTTGTTGGCGTTATGAAGTGCCCTTTGTCATGCCACTCGTCTAGCTGATCGAGCGCATCACAAATAAAGCCGCAAGTGCCGCAACTGCCGTCGTAGAGGGTGCGGATGTCGCCATTGTCGGCATTGAGCAGTGTGTCTTCGTTGGCAAAGATCAGGGACGTTGCAAGGCGAGCAACATCCTTTGGCGTCATAAAGTCTTCGGCATCCTGTGAGATTTCCTCACCGTACTTCTGAATGAGGTGCTCATAGATGTCACTCATCATGCGGTCTGACACCGTGTCAGGCCCAAGATCGAATCCGGCAAAACGAGTGCACACCTCGTAGAGCATGCCTTTCTCGCTCAACTTTTCGCACGTTGAGCGCATCTCGAAACGCTGTAAGACTTCTCGCGCATTGGCTGAGAATCCGTTGATGTAAGCCATCAACGCGTCGTAGGTGTTTGCTGCACCAAGATTCGATAAGGTAAAAGTGGTGACGTTGTAGAAGCAGTGACCAGACAGGGCGCAATACTTGGGGTCTTCGTCAGCCCACGTGCCCCTTGCCACTTGCTTGTTAACGGCGTCGCGGGTGTTTTCTAGTGCGCACTCAAAACGGCGGAGCACCGCAAAGGGAAGGATGAGCTTGTTGTAGTCGGCAGGGCGAATCACATCGCGCACGTAGTTGGCGATGCTCCAAATCTCGTTTACGTAGTCGAACGAGGTCTTTTGTACGGGCATGGGTTAACCTCTTGGAAGGCACGGGCTCCAACCAAAGAGTTAACAAAATCGAGTTGGAGCCAATAAATTCTTCACCCAGAATATTAACAAAAACCCGTCAGATTGCCATGCCCCTGACTGCATGCCGATTTCAACCAGATAATTTACATACCCGATTTTGCTTTAACGGAAGATGCCGTCCTCTACATTAAAAGTTCTCCTGAAAACGTTGAATCTGCAGTCGTAGGCATTGGACCTCAATATGGTTCTGCCGTAACCTTCACCAATAAAGGGCAAATTTGGGTTGACGCCAACGGAGGTGTTCAAGTTTCTGCCATTGGAACGAATCCGGGTGGACATATTGTCAACGGAGGAACCATTAGAGTCCGAGGCGGCGGCTACGGCATGATCGCTTGGGGCTACGGTGCTGGCAGCAACACAGCCGTAAAAGTTGAAAACTCTGGACATATCGAAGTTGATGGAGAAAACTCTGTTGGCATTCGAGTGGATTTTGATGCCAACCCCGACCTAGATGGGTACGAAAACGCGGATCACAACATCGTCGTTAATACCGGTTCCATCGTTTCTACCAACGGTGCTACCGCCATTTCTGCGCTGGGTGACGGTACAGAAGTGCGCCTCGAAGGCCAGTCGTCTGTTACTGGCGCGGTCAAACTCGGTGAAAAGACCAACCTCGCCATCGCTCTGGCAGAAGGGAATACCAACACCCAGCTCGAATTGGTCGGTGAACGTATTGGCACTCTTACGCTCGACAACAGCGACGTTGAATTTACCGGTGATCAGCAAAAGTACAGCTTCGAAAAAATCAACGGCTCCGGCTCGTCTGAGATTCGCCTAATCGGCAATGATCGCACCCTGCAAGCCGATGACGTAGAAGGAACCCTTGGCATTTATTCCGATCATGCAGGTGATGGCTCTGCTCCCGTCGTTAATCTCGGAGGCGTTTCCGGCACCGATTCTGTTTCCGTGACCTTCGGAGGAAGCATCGCTGATACTATCGGTTCAGAAGCGGATGTGGGCAGTTTCTTCGACCAAAACGTGTCCATCACGGATGACACCGCTACTGAAGGCGCCTACACCGGCAAGATCGAAGAAACTGCAACCAGCGGTGAAATCATTTACGTCGTAGACGAAGACGGCAATACGACTACCAAGTTCAGCACTTCCACCGTAGCTGATTCCACCAAGGAACTCGCTGCTTTGAACGCCATGGCCTGGAGAACGGAACTCTCTACGCTCACGGACCGCATGGGTGCCATTCGTACGCGTCCTTCCGATCTCGGCGCTTGGGTTCGCTACAACGGTGGCAAGCTTTCCAAGGATGACGCTTGGGGCGAACTCAAGATGAACACGGTTGAGCTCGGCTTTGATATGCCCGTCGGCCAGTCTTCCTGGGTTCTCGGTGCATCTTTCTCGTACGGTGACGGCGACGGTGAATTCGAAGCCGGTATGACCGACAACAAGAAGTACACCCTCGGTCTGTACGCAACCTACATGAACGACAGCGGCTGCTTCCTCGATATCATGGCCAAGATCGGTCAGGTGCAGTCTGACTTCAACTTTGCTACCAAGACCGGTGTTGCCGATGACGGCGACATCGATCAGATGGGCTATATCTTCGGTATCGAAGCCGGTCACCGCTTCTCCGGTGAAACGCTCTTCATCGAACCGCAGATCGGTTTGGTCTACAGCTACTTGGACAGCGAATCCACCACGACCCAGACGAGAGAAGTTGATCTCGACTCTGTCGAAAGCTTGATCGGTCGTGCCGGCATCATGTTCGGCGGCAACTTTGCTCAGGACCGCGCAAGCGTCTACGGCAAGGCCTTCGTTGCTCATGACTTCAAGGGCGATGTGGACGGCCGCGCTCGCGCTCTTTCCAACGGTGCCCAATGGCGCAGCTTCTCTCAGGAACTGGCCGGTACTTGGGGTGAATTCGGCATTGGCGGGAGCTACCGCGTCACCAACTCCGCTTCCGTATCTGTCGACCTGAGCAAGACTGTCGGCGGCGACATTGATGAAGACTACATCGTCAACTTCGCTGCTCGTTACACGTTCTAAACGCTAACTGATCCGAAGTAACATACCCCGCGGAACGACTTGAAAAATCTTCCGCGGGGTTAGTTTTTTTCACGGCCTTTCAGTAGATTTATCTCTCACACCTCGGATTGCCGATACAACCATCGAGGTCAGGCACGCCCCTTTTTCAGCGTAAAACAACCAAAGGCTGAATCCCTTACCGTCTTACTCCTGAAACTGAATGAGCTGACTGACATTTTTGGCAGACCAGTCTGTTTTTCATTGTCTATTTTGAAACAAACTCGGTTTCGAACCGCCACTTTTTGGGGATTTTGTGCCATACAATCGAATTGTTTTTGCAAGACAACTACTTTTTCAAGCAAAAACAAATCGATTTGCCTCGGCGAGTCTGATACCGGTCCGACAATTACCTTCACGTGGTAAGTGCGGCCTTCCCGTCAACAGTTGAGGCTTGGTTTCCACCACTTAAGGCAACGTCCGGAGTAAGGATTCTGCTTTAACCAACATACTGTAGATCCATGAAAGTCCTTTTGCCCCCCCCCGTCCCACCCGCCGCTGAAACTTCATTCAGCCTCCGTTAATCCCGCCTCTCGCTTACTGAAGCGAACCTACCGCAAAAGTCTAATTGCGTCTGCGCTGATCAGCGCGATCTTCTCTTCTTCCGTTTCTTTTGCCCAAACCCCGACGGTGCCCGACGGCGCTCTGTCCGAATTGCTACCCAATACGTCTTGGTCTCTCGAAGACTCCATCGCCGATCAAATGCCAACGGTCAATTGGACGCCGGATTGCTCCGATCCAGCCAAGTGCGCGACTTACGACGGCAGCGATAAAAACATGCTTGTCAATATCGACCCGCCTATGTACGGCGGGGCTGATTATGACGCCTCCTTGTCGCCCTTCTTCGACAACAGCAACATAGGCAAGCACACAGACAAAACCCTTGTCGTTTCGTCTCTGGAAGGTATTCAAGGTTTCATCTATGCATACTCCAATACGAACGGGTATATGGATGAAACCGCTATGCCGTCAGGTATCGCAAGCAATAACACGCTGATCATTGATCTCAACAATCAAGGCGGTGCAGCTTTCGAAATCCGCGGTGTCACCGGATTCAATGTCGGTTCCGTCCCGACTGTGGCCGCTGCAGCTATCGCCAAGGGAGGCGCGGTCAACAACCATGTGTTGATGCGAAACTCCTCCATTGTCGTAAAAGAAATTCCCGATCTTGCAGGCGAGAATCGTCCCGGCTGGCATATGGCAGCAGCCTCCGTCTACGACGTGGAAGAAAACTCTTCCGGCAATGTGGCTGTCCTTGAGAACGTCACGATCAAGATGGATCCGAACAAAGCCGAGAAGGATCGTTACTTCGTCAAGGTCGGAGCTCTTTACGCCGCCACGCTCGACGAAGACGTCACCCTCAACCAAAACTCGCTGTGGATCACCGGCAGCGAAATTGACGCAAGCGCTCTCTACGGCGTGAGCATTTACGGAGGCGCAGCCTCGGCCACCGCTGAAAACAACAGCGTATACATCAACAAAAGCAAGCTCTGGCTCAATCCTGTCGGAACGAGCAGCCGAAATAACGAGGCCGGTATTTATGCCGTCCGAAACGCCGACGTTGCCAACAACAATGTCGTGGAAATCTCCGACACTGAAATCACAATCGGCGCCGGAGAAACCGATACTTCTTCCCTTCATTTCGCCGGTGCCTTCGGTGCTGTAACAGCCAAAGGCAACACCCTGATCGTGCGCGACTCGAACATCACGAGTCAGCACAAGATGACCTTCGTCGGCGGATACGCCAACAGCGGCTCGGGCATCGGCAATACCGCACAGGAAAACTCCGTGTTCATCGGCGGAACGACGCAAAAGATGACCATTACCGGAGACGTTGACACGACGGTTTACGGCGGCTCTGCTTACGCTTCAAGTGCCGATCAGGAAGTCAGCGCGCTACGCAATTCGGTTGCCGTGACAAATCTTCAGGCAAACGCCATGTATGTCTATGGCGGACGCGTTTGGGCTGGGAACCAGGTCATTGACCACAACATGCGTGTTGAAGACAACGACGTGTTGCTCTCGGACGTTGAACTCAACGTCTTGCAGGCGATCGGCGGCCGTGCCACCGGCGGAATTGTTCAGGGAAATGACGTGTTCCTGACGAATGTCACTGTCGCAGGTGCGGCAAACTCGTTGTCTGTCTTGGCCGGAGGTCGCATTGATAAATCTGGTCAGGCCAACGGAAATCAGATTTTCATTGAGGACTCCAAACTCGGCGGCGACACCTCCATCTACGGCGGTTACGTCGGCAAGGCCGATGCAACCAGCTCTGCTACTGACAACCGCGTCGTCATCGGCTCCAACGTGACAGCCACAGACAGCAGCATGCTCAAGCTCAAAGATATTTACGGCGGTGTCATCGAAGGCATGGGAGCGCTCACCGGCAACACCCTGATGACCGCCAGCCGCTTTGAGACAGAAAACTTGGACGGCTTCCAGCACTACGAGTTCATTGTTTCTCAGGAACAGCTCGACCAAGGTGCCTTCATTACGGTGACCGGAGCAAACCAGGTTACGCTGGATATGTCTGAGCAAAATGGCTCGACAATCGGCATCGGTTTGTCAGGCGGTCAGACGCTCGCACAGGGTTCGTACACACTGATCGATACCGCCTCAGGCTTCAAGGATGAACTCGGCAACAGCATTCTGGCAGGAACCAATCTGGATTCCCTCAAAACCACGCTGACCACTACCAGTACGCCGTCGATCATTCGTATCGAGTACACGACTTATGACTCGGAAGACTACGACCTTTCAATCGGCGGCACGGACGGCAATGACCTTATCCTCAACATCAAGGGTGCAGGCGACACCGCCACAGGTATCAACTCCGAAACGGACGCTCTGATGGAGTCGTCTCTTTCCACGATGACCACGCACTTTGCGGCCGACGACCTTTTTGTCGACTCTGTTCTCCGCAGCCGCGATGGCAAGCGTGACGGACTCTTTACTGCTGCCCGCGGTGGCAAGTGGAGCTACGACACGCGCACCCGCATCGAGAACAACATCGTTTCGGGCCTTCTGGGTTACGGTGCCAAATT